>JAESGW010000128.1_pt1 | contig 176407 bp, 185 predicted proteins | sample 9269791 | NCBI WGS metagenome assembly JAESGW01 (sample SAMN16773120, study PRJNA677053) | algae metagenome | isolation source: Aphanocapsa lilacina HA4352-LM1 and co-occurring heterotrophs from near cave... | place: USA: Maniniholo cave, near Haena, Kauai, HI | collected 2009-07-28
ATGTGATCGACGTCGCGTTCCAGCAGGCGGAGAAGACGACGCTGCCGGAGCCGCAGGCCGCGGCAACGCCCCCGGCCAAGCCGCAGCCGGCCGCGCGGGCTTCCCGCGACAAGCGGCTCAAGGAAGCGATGCCGCCCCCGCAGCAGTCCGCGGAGCCTCCGCCCGTCACCTCGGAGCAGATTGCCGAGCAGGCCGGGATCGAGATCAAGCCCGGGCAGGCGCGTGAAGCGCCCGAAAAGATTCCGGCCGCAACAGAGATCGCCACACCCGCCGCCGACAAGGACGTGCCCGTGATCGACGACGCAGCGCCCGCGGCTGTGCCTGCAAACACATCGCCGGTGCAAGCCGCGAAACCCGCGCCGCCGGCAGAGCCGCTCCAGGTAGCCACGGAAGCGCCGAAGGCCGCCGCACCCAGACAGGCGCCCGTACCGGTCGAGGCGGCGAAACCAGCGACGCCGGCGATATCGCCTCAGCCGAAAGAGGGCGGTGAAAAGAACAAGACCGCATCCGTCGAGGCGAGGCGCGACAGCGACGCCCTTCGCATGACGTTCACCTTTGCCGCGCCGACGCCCGCGGCGCTGTTCCGCCGGGCCGACACCGTGTGGCTGGTGTTCGACCAGGCCGCGCCGATCGATGTCGAGTCGATCCGCGCCAAGGGCGGATCCATCATCGGCGATGTCAGCCGGCTGCCGCTGGAGAAAGGGCAGGCCATCCGTATCAGGCTCAACCGGCCGCAGATACCCTCGCTCGAGAGTGAAGGGCGCGCCAACGGCACGGAGTGGACGCTGACGCTTGCCGATCGCGGCCAGGCTCCGCCGCTGCCGCTTACGGTGCTGCGCAACATCGCCGATCCCGCACTCGCCAATGTCAGCGTGCCGCTCGCCAATCCGGGCGCGATGCACCGGCTGATCGATCCCGATGCCGGCGATGCGCTCGTCGTCGTCACCGCGCCGCCGCCGACCCGCGGCCTTATCAAGCGACAGGATTTCGTCGAGCTGTCGCTGCTGGAAACCGTGCACGGCGTGGTGGTTCTTCCCAATTCCGACGATGTCAGCGCCGAGGTCGGCGCCGACAAGGTGCTGCTCGGCCGGCCGGGCGGCTTGACGCTGTCGTCGGCCGACGTTGCCGCCGAGCGCGCGACCGCCGCGGTGCGGCCGCTGTTCGACGCCGACGAATGGCGCAAGAACCGCGAGGAAAGGTTCTTCACGCGGCTTGATGCGCTGATCAACGCCGTTGTTGCCACCCCGCCGGAACAGAGGACGCCGGTCCGTCTCGAGCTTGCCAATTTCTACATGGCGCGGGGGATGTATCAGGAAGCCCGCGGCGTCACCAATCTCATTCTCTCGGAGACAAAGCAGGGCTCCGAAGAGGCTGCCGTGCTGATGGTGAATGCGATCGCCAGCACCCTGATCGGCCATCCCGAGCGGGGGCTCAAGGTCCTCGCCAGTCCTGCGATCGGCAACGGCTACGACGCCCAATTGTGGAAGGGTTTTGCCTTCGCGCGTCAGGAAAAATGGGCCGACGCGCGTGAAAAGTTCAAGAACGCCGAATTCTCGATCGCCTCGCTGCCGCTCGAACTGCAGCGCCTCGTTACGCTCGATGCGATGCGGGCCGCGCTCGAAGTGAAGGATTACGCGGGCGCCTCGCGCCGGCGCAGCGAGCTCGACGTGATCGGCATCCCCGCTGACATGAAGCCCGAGATGGCCGTGCTGCGCGGGCGGCTGGCAGAGGCGCTGGGACACGACAAGGATGCGATCGACGCTTACAGGTTTGCAGCGCACTCCAGCGACAGGCAGGCTTCGGCCGAAGCGAGGTTGCTCGGATCACTCTTGAGTCACAAGCGCGGCGAACTCGGCCAGGCCGAGCTGCTGCGCGAACTGGAGACGCTGTCGGCGATCTGGCGCGGCGACGCGATCGAGTTGATGACGTTGAACCGGATGGTGCAGATCTACGCCGACACCGGACGATATGTCGACTCGCTCTCGGCCGCCAAGACCGCGACCAGGATGCAGCCCAATGCCGAACTGTCGCGGCAGAGCCAGGACGCGGCGTCCGCATTGTTCGCGCAGCTATTTCTCAGCCCCAAGGGCGAGGACATGAAGCCGGTCGATGCGCTCGCCATGTTCTACGAATATCGCGAACTGACCCCGATCGGCCGCCGTGGCGACGAAATGATCCGTCGGCTTGCGGAACGGCTGGCCTCGATCGACCTGCTCGACCAGGCTGCCGAGCTGTTGCAATACCAGGTCGACAAGCGGCTGGAAGGGGCGGCGCGCGCGCAGGTGGCTGCGCGGCTGGCCATGGTCTACCTCACCAACCGCAAGCCGGACAGGGCGATCGCAGCGCTGCGCTCGTCGCGCATTGCCGATCTCTCCGGCGAGTTGAGGCAGCAGCGACTGCTGCTGGAGGCCCGGGCCCAGAGCGACGTCGGCCGCCACGACCTCGCACTCGACATCGTGTCCAACATCGCCGGCCGCGAGGCGGTCCGGCTGCGCTCCGACATCTACTGGGCCCAGCGGCAGTGGCGTGAGGCCTCTGAACAGATCGAACTGTATTACGCCGACCGCTGGCGCGACTTCAAACCGCTGAACGCAGCCGAGAAGGGCGACGTGCTCCGCGCCGTGGTCGGGTACGCACTGGCCGAGGATGCGATCGGCCTGGCGCGCTTCCGGGAAAAATTCGCGCCGCTGATGTCGGGCGAGGCTGACAAGCTGCAGTTCGACACCGCGAGCAAGCCGGCCGCTTCCAACAGCGCCGAGTTCGCCCTGATCGCCAGGATGGCGGCCAGCGTCGACACGCTCGAGGGGTTCATCCGCGAAATGAAGATCCGCTTCCCGGACGCCACGGCGCGTGCACCGCAGTCGCCGGAAATGACCAGGGGCGAGCCGGTTCATACCGGTTCCTTGCCCATGATCGCAGGCAAGCGGACCGGGGCGACGAGGTAGATGCCGCCGGAGAGGGGACTTTCCGGCGGTATCGGTGTCTGTAGGGTTTCAATCGAAAGCCTTCCCGGGACTTGATCCGGGGTCGATAACCGTTTGCGCTCGCGCCGATTTGCTTGCGGTAGAAAAGCTCATCAAAACTAAAATTTAGAGCTTCGGTTCTGATTCAATCAGAACCGAAAGTGCTCGAGCTCCGATTAAATTCGGAGGTTGCCGTCTGAATGGCATGTCCACATGTGCGTCAACTGGCGGACGTCAGCGCCCGACGGATAATGTCCGCCAGGTATCAACTCCTCGGGTGAATGCCGTTTCTGCGGATGAGGTCCGACAGCTGGACCAAGAGCTCCCGAAGCCGGGCATTTTCTTCAAGCAGCGCGTTTGTTTCGTCGGCCCGCTCGTCGACGCAGTCGGCCGGTCCATCGCCTTGAAGGGCCGGCCCCAGTAGCGAAAGCGCGTCTTCGGCAGATTCGTCAGCCCAGAGGGAGGGTTCACTGCGGCGGATACGCTTAGTATGCGGCGGATGATCTATGCGCATGATTGATACTCCAGATTTCAAAATACCGAACGCGCCCCCAGTCGCTTTGTTCGCGCGGCGAGGGTGAGGTGAGTCGCCCGGCAAATTTGCGACTAAAATTGGAATCGCCATGCGCCGACCCTGGCGCGAAAGCGGCGTCATTGCGGCGAGTCTCAAGCCGAACTGTCGGGAAAATGCAGCCTGTGCGGCTACTCTGAGAAAATACAGCCTGAGCGTGGCGCCTTAGTGGACCAGCTTGGCCAATTGATAGAGCGCGTAAATGACCTCGAGACCCAGGAGAACAAACGCCGCATTCATCAGATAAAAATTGAAGTGCATCAGAGACTTGAAACCAAATGCTTCCTGCGGCCCGAGCGGAGATCGCGCGAGGTCGTGAACCAAAGCCAATACGCGTCGGATAGGGCGAACGCCCGGCGAAGGCCTCGCCGGCAAAGGAAACAGAAGGCTTCCGCCGCCGCGGAAGTGATGGCTTTGTCGCGAACCTCTTCTTTGTCGGAGGATTCGAGTTCGACTACAGCTACCTGCCTGTTTACGCGCCGTAGACAATTTTGATTGCCCACAGCACGACGACGATGGCCGTTACCAGCGTGGCCGCCGTCAGTACACTTTCTAAGGAAGCGACTCTCATACTAACTCTCCGCTTCCCAGCCCCACTAGCGGTCTAGTTGATTCGTTAATTCAACTGCAATTGCGCGGTGGCAAGTCGATGAACGCTGTTGGCGAGTGTGATTTGTGCGCCACACATTCCCGTAGGATCCCGGATAATTGGGCCTCTCCTGCGCCTTCGGCTTGTCCAGCGGACGATCAGGAAGCCAGCTTCAGGCGGCTCGAGCCGCGACGGACCGTCACGATCCGGCCCCACGGGCGCACCATTCGGAGCGATGCGCGCATGACCGGCACAGCAGTTTCATCCGCCGGCCAAAACGCCGCGCAGCGAAAATCCCTGTTTGATTGAGGGAGACTATTCGTGGCGGCTCGACGGCGCGTACCTGCCCGTCGGGGCTGCACCGCGCCGTCCTTCCGCGAGAGTCGCCAGCCGGTCATACTCTTCCGCAACCTTGAGCAGGCGGCCCTGATCCTTCACCGCATTCGCGGCCAGGGCCCTTGTCAGTTCAGCGCGCTTGCGCCAGTGATCCGCATTGGTCAAAAAATCTGTCATTGATACGCCCCTGACGCGGTTAAATACCCGAACCGCGCGGTGGCTAGGATGCTTTGTGATACGTCAAAAATTTGGCCGGATCCGATCCGTCATGTGGCTCGAAAAACATGTGGCATGAAAAAGTATCGGCTGTGACGGCTCTGCAACAAACGAATTCCTTGTGCTGATCTTTTTCCCGACTCAAATTTGCCCCGGACTCAATCGAAGTTGGTCCTTTGAAAGGACGAACGAGAGCACGTCCGTCCGCATTGGGGATTTGTCATGAGTTTCGAACATTCGTTGCAGAACAAGTCAGTCCGCCTCGATGGATGTCGGGGTGCCGCGGACAGCGTTGCGCCCTTGCTTCAGGACAATATCTTTCAAGGCGGACGACCGCCGCAGCGTGGTGACGAATTTTTCGCCATTCTGTCGCCGCTGCTGGAAGAAGCGGATGGCCTTCGGCACGATCAATCCCGAGAGCAGGAATCCGGCAACTTTCTGGTGCTGCTCGAGGAGAATGCCCGGCTCCGCAAGCTTGCGATCCAGCTGTCGAACCTTCTCGGCGACCTTCCCGGGCCGAGCGCGGTGCGCTAGCGGCCTAGCGGTCTCCCATCAATCGAATTCGGGACAGGGAGCGGGGTCCGAGTCCGGCCTCGGCTTCGACCAACTTTTGACGCGTTGGCGCAATAGGAGATTGCCCGCGCTGCAGAGGCGCGCCTCGTACTTTGTTTTGCTGTTCAAGAGCTGGCCGCCTGATGCCGTTGACGCGAGACCGAATAATAGGACACGACAACGAACGCTTTGCGTTCAGGTTCACGATGCTCAACGATGGCGTTGCCATCGAGTGTCAGATCAGTGATGCCGCCATGGATGAACTTGGAGGCGTAAAGGGCACCGAGAGCATCGCGAGGCAGGCGCAATTCCTGGCGCTGCGGGATGCGGTGGAGGGCATCGCATCCGATGTTTTCGACAAGGGGCCGTGCTTCAAGGGCCAGATCGTCAGGATATTCACCAAGCACGTTCAGCAAGCGTCGCCATCGCGCCGCGATCCGATCGGCATGAGCCCGGAGCCCAATCCGGACCAGGCCGCCTCGCTGCGGATCATTGCCGAGGCGAAGCCGGCGAGCCCGGCGCCCTAGCGCGCCGAACTCCCGACGCATCGACAACCCGCGCACGTTCCAGGCCGGGAGTGACCCACGCCTTTGAGAAGCGCGACCAGTTGGCGCGCCTGTTCCTTCGTCCCTCGACAGAGGCGCGCCGAAGCGTCAACTTGCGGGCCAACAACCTGCCGGGGAGGCTCCACGATGAGCAAGCCAGCCAAGACCGAGGCCGAACTGATCGCGATGGCGCGGGCCGAATTGAAGGTTCATGTCGATTGTCCCGACGGCATCATCATCTCGGTGCTTCGCGACGGCGCCAGCTGGGAATTCCGTGCCAGCGCCGACGCCGCCACGGTTGCCAAACCCGGCTATCCCGAATGCGTCGCGATGATGGTCCAGATCGGCGACCACCTCAGCAAGCAATATGACTTCAAGGGGTGAACGCTTCTGCCGACCGTAATGGCTGCATCCAGAGCGTTTTCCAGCGAGGTGGAAACCGGTTCGCGTAAAGAAAACGCGTCAAAACAAGAATCTAGAGCCCCGTTCCGATGCAATCGGAACGGAAAAGGCTCTACACCGTAAAAATCCGTCCCGGGTTGAGGATATTCTTCGGATCGAGCGCGCGCTTGAGCGTGCGCATGGTTTCGATTTCAGCTTCGGTCCGGCTCATCTTCAGGTACGGCCGCTTCAGGATGCCGATGCCGTGTTCGGCGGAGATCGAGCCGCCGAACTCGCCCGTGAGGTCGTAGACCAGCTTTTCGAATTGATCGTGCTTGTCCGGCGTATGCTCGTGATACACGCTGGGATGCAGATTGCCGTCGCCGACATGTCCCATCACGATGGTGAAGGCCTGCGGATCGATCGCTTTCACTCGCGCATCGAGCGTATCGGCATATTCCTCCATCCTGTCGATGGCGATACTGACGTCGAATCCCATCCTTGCCGCGAACGGAAAGCTGCGACCGAGTTCGACGCTGGAATCGCGGATGCGCCAGATCGCTGCCGCAGATGCGTTCGAGGTCGAAAGCGTGGCGTCGAGTATTAGATCTTCGCTCATCGCCGTTTCCAGCATTTGCTCGAGGCTGTTGCGCATGCGCTCAGCGTCGCTTCCGGAGGCTTCCAGCAGCACGTAGAACGGATGATCGGTTGGCAGCGGGCCAACCACGCCCTTCACGCGTTCCACGGTCTGGCGGTAGTAGGCGTTCCACATGACCTCGAACGCGGTCAGTTCACCGCCGAGCGATCTTCGCGCCAGCTTGAGAAAGGCCGTGACTTTCCCGAACGAGGGGAGCGCGCAAAGCGCGACCTGGCGTTCGGCCGGCGCCGGAAATATCCGAAGCGCTGCGCGCGTCACCACGCCAAGGATGCCTTCGGTGCCGATATAGAGATGCTTCAGATCGATGCCGGTGTTGTTCTTGATGTATTTGCGCAGGCCCTTGAGCACGGTGCCGTCGGGGGTGACGACTTCGAGGCCGAGGATCAGGTCGCGCGTCATTCCGTAGCGTATCACGCGATTGCCGCCGGCATTGGTCGAGATGTTGCCGCCGATGGTGCAACTGCCGCGCGCGCCGAGATCGAGCGGAAACATCATGCCGTCCTGCTCGACCCGTTCCTGGAGCTTCTGCAGCGGCGTGCCAGCCTGCGCGATCGCGACCCCGCCCGAGACATCGATCTCCTCGATCGCGTTCATCCGCTCCATCGACAGCACGATTTCGTCCGCATTCGGCAGCGTGGCGCGCACCAGGCCGGTCATGCCGCCCTGGGTGGTGACCGGCACGCCGTGACGATGACAGAGCCGCAGCAGGGCGGATACCTCTTCGGTCGTTCTCGGGCGGACGACGGCCCGCGGCTTCGGGACCGGAATTCCGGCCATGTCGTGATGATAGCGCGCGTCGATCTCGTCGCCGCACAGGACCGTGCCTTTGTCCAGAGTGCTGCGCAGTTCGTCGATGAAGCCGTCGGGCATGCCCCTGCCTTCTTTTTTTGCGGAGTTGAGCTAAAGCATTACATCCCGCCAGCCCGGGATCAAACCCCGGTCCGGTCGCCATCGCGAGGATTTCCCTCAGGAAGCGCGTGGGCGTTCGGCGAAGCGGGGGCCGACGCTCGCAATCAGACCGTGTGCGGGGCTTTCTTGCTGCCCGGCTGCGTCGCCATCGGCGGGGTAAGCGTGGGGCTGATGGTGGGGCTATCGTGCCGCTCGGGCTCGACTGAGGTGATCTGGTTGCAGGAACTGCATTTGTACACGTAGAGGAGGGGGCGCAGTCCGATGGGGGGCAGTTTTCCAAGCCTCGCCGTGCCCGCACCGCAGCTCTCGCAGCGCGGAGGCAGACCGGCTTCTGAAGGCACTGCGGGCATTTTCAACTATCGTTAAAGCAACAAATGACTCTTCGGTAATGTTGGCCGCCGATTGCATCCTAATCGTGGAAAAAAACTCCGTAAGACTACGAGGTCGTGCCGCCCATTCGCCGCAGGCGTCCATCTTTTGCCACCAAATCGACTTCACTCGCAATTCTTGCCGCAAAGTCGTCATGACGGCGCAATAGCGTAAGGGAAGTTCGACCGAGGCCCTCGATTTGTAAGGCGTACAGATGGCTTCCACCAAGGGTAGTGACCAGTCGCCGTGGTTCGTGCCGAGAACGGAGGCGTCGCGCCCTTCGCCGGCCGACAAATTCAACATCGACCGGGACGTGCAGGCGAAGCGCGCCTGGAAACTCCGGGTGCTGGAGCAGCAATTCCAGAAGCTGAACAAATATTGCGACGAGACTGTCGCCGAAATTCGCGCCTCGCTGGACAGGACGCCGACGCGATAGAACGGGCGTTGCGAAAGATCGAAGCGCCGCTACCTGATCAGTCGAAGCGGCATTCAGAACCGAATGCCGCTTCGACGCTAACTCACTTCTTGTCGATTTTCGTGATGGTCTTGGTCCCCGAGGATTCACTGACCGCGAATGTGACGCGGTCGCCGGCATGAACCTCGTTCAGCCGCGAGCCATCCTGCACCTTGAATTCCTCGGTCGCAGGCGTGGTGTTCGCGCCGACGGTGCCTTCAGGGACATCCTTGATCGTGATGGTGCCGCTGATCCGATCTATCCTGGTCACCATTCCCGTACGCGTTTGCTGGGCAAACGCCGACGTACCGATGATACTGAGGGCTGCGGTTGCAGCCATAATCATCCCTGCGATTTTCATGGAATACTCCCGGCATTGAGGCATTGGTGATAAGCCGCGACGGCCCGGATTTGTTCCCGGCGGCGGCCCGACGCTGCGATCAATGCCTTAGCGCGCAAATGGGGCAGGCTGGTGATCTCGCAGCCGTCGCGCCAAGTCGCTGGATATTCAGCCTGTCTTGATTTGGCCGCGATCGCGCTAGGCGGCGCCAGCCTCGGGCTCGCGTTCGAGGTCGATTTCCGTGATGGTGCGATTGCGGCCCGTTCGCTTGGCCTTGTAGAGCCCGCGGTCGCATCGCTCGATCATCGCTTCGGCGGATTCGGCCAGCCGGAATTGCGCCACCCCGATCGAAACCGTGATGCTGCCGATCTCCTTGCCGGTGGCGCGGCGCGTCAGTTTGGCTTCGGCAATACGGCGGCGGACACGCTCGGCGGCCGACGCACAGGTCTCGAGATCGGCACCCGGAAGCACCGCTATCAGTTCCTCGCCCCCGTAGCGCGCGGCAAGATCGACTTCGCGGACACCTTCCTGCAGCACCTTGGCGACCAGCCGCAGCACCTGGTCGCCGACCTGGTGGCCGTAATCGTCGTTGAACTTCTTGAAGTGATCGATGTCGATCAGGAAAACGCTGAGCGCCTCGTCCTTCTCCATCGCGTCGATCTGGGCCTGGCGAAGGAATTCGTCCATCGAGTGCCGGTTGGCCAGCCCGGTCAGCGCATCGGTGTTGGAGCGCTGCTCGGCCGCCTTCAGCGAGTCACGGATGGTGTCCAGTTCCTGCGAGGTGGCGGCGAAGTTTGCCTCCAGCGCGGACGCGCGCGCGGTCGCCTTTGACAACTCGTCGACGAGCTTGGCGATGATCGGTTTTGGATCGGCTGACGCTGCGGCCTGCGACGAGACTTCGCCGAGCGCTGCGATCTGCGTGCGGCTGTCGGTGACGGCGGTGTTGAGAAATTGCTGGGCGCAGGCGATCAGGCCGCTCAACTGCTCCGGAAGACCCGCCAGCGGGTTCGGGGGCGAGTGCGGGGAGATGTAGGTGATGTAGAGTTCGTGGTTGGTCGCGTTGTCGAACGGGCGCTTGCCGGCGATCAGGATGTCGATGGTTTTGCGCAGCGGCAGCGAACTGCCCATGCAGTACTCGAACCACACCGCGAAATTGTTCGGGGTGGACGGAACCGACTGTTGCGACATCAACCGTATGGCGCGTTCGGCAATCGTCGTGGCGTATTCGACGTCCAAATCGCCGATCGACTGGCCTGCCATCTTCCTGACCCGGTGAATGCGCTTATTGAGAAAAGCCTCTCCCGTTGTGTCATGAAGGAACTAATCGGGCCTTAAACTTCCGGGACAAACCGGTAGCAAAACCTCCGCAATAGTGCGGAGAAAATAAGGCAGCAATACTGACGTACCACCGAATGGGTAATTTGTTACCCACTTCCATAGCTCTGCACCAGGCTTCCGGCCACCAGCGACCAGCCGTCCACCAGCACGAAGAAGATCAGCTTGAACGGCAGTGACACCACGACCGGCGGCAACATCATCATACCCATCGACATCAAGACGGAGGCGACCACGAGGTCGATAATCAGGAAGGGGAGGAACAGCAGGAAGCCGATTTCGAAGGCGCGCTTCAGTTCGGAGATCATGAAGGCCGGGACCAGGATCCGCAGCGACAGGTCTTCCGGCGTCGCCGGCGGCGGTTCGCCGGAGAGGTCCAGGAACAGCTTCAGGTCCTTCTCGCGGACGTTCTTCTGCATGAAGCCGCGGAGCGGTACCGAGGCCTTCTGCAGCGCTTCCTCGACGCCGATCTGGTTGGCGACCAGGGGCTTGATGCCGTCGTCATAGGACCGCTGCAGCACCGGGCCCATCACGAACGCGGTCAGAAACATCGCAAGCGCAATGATCACGGAGTTGGGCGGGGCGGTCGCGGTGCCGAGCGCGGTGCGCAGCAACGAGAGCACAACGACGATCCGCGTGAACGACGTCATCATGATCAGGATCGACGGCGCGATCGAGAGCACCGTCAATAGCGCGATGAGCTGGATCGCGCGCTCGGTGACACCGCCGCCGCTCTGGCCGAAATTGATGCTGATGTCCTGCGCCAGCCCCGGATCGGCGAGCGATCCGGCGGCTATCAGGGTTGCAAGAAATAATACTCTACGCGGGAATGCCGGCGGCCTCACGAAGGGGTCTTCGGACGGCCCAGCAACGAGGCCATCTCGTCTTCGAGATTTTCAAAGCCGCTCTTCGGCGGCGCAGGAACCGGCGCGGGCGCGGGAGGTGGAGTCTCGCTGCGCGGCGAACGGGCAGGCGGCGTTTCCGGCGCGACCGGCGGCGCAACCGGCTCGGCGGGCCGGCGCAGCGCGGCCTCAAGCCGTTGCGCCATCTCGGCGAGATTCTGGTCGGCGCTCGACGGCGCAGGGGCCGGAGGGGGAGCAGGTGGAGGCGGCGGTGGTGGCGGCGCCGCCGCGACACGTTCCGGCGGGCGCACCGGCAGCACTACATCACGGGGCGGCGCCTCACGCAAAGGTGCCTCACGGGAAGGCGGCTTCGACGGCTCGCCTGCGCGCTGCGGCCGGTGCATCAACGGTTCGGCGCGGGGCATGCGCGGCGGGACCGGTTCGGTACGGGCGCCGAGCGACTCCGGCGAAAAGCCGGTCAGCTGATCGCTGCGACGCTCCGCCATCGGCGGCGGCGCCGGCCGGCGGAGTTCATCGGCGAAAGCCGGGCGCGCGGGGCGCGGCGGCGGTTCGGGCATTTGCGGTTCGGCAGGTTCGAACGCGTCCGTCGATCGTGCTTCGGTTTTTGTGGCCTCGTCGCTCCAGACGGCGTCGGGCAGCGGCGCAATCCGGGGCGGCTGCTCGCCGACCGCAGGCCGCGGCGCCATGTCGCGACCGGGCATTGCGCGCACGATGTTGGGTTCGACCACGATGTCACTCGGACCGCCGATCATCAGAAGATGCTCGACATTGTCGCGCCGCACCAGCACCAGGCGGCGGCGACCGTCTACCGCTGCCGCGTCGATCACGGCCAGCCGCGGCATCCGCCCGCGCTGGGTATTGGCGCCGATGCGATTGTTGGCGAAGCGGCGAACCAGCCATGCGGCGACGCCGATCAGCGCCAGAACGGCGATGAATGCGAAGAGGAATGTCAGTGTCTGCATTCTTTAGTCCCCGGCCACAGGCCGTTCTCACATACTGGCTTCGACGAGTGCGGTCTGGTCTTCCGGTCCGGTCAAGTTCCGTTGGGCAAGTTCCGTAGGGAATGCGGTTCCCGCCTTGCCGGACCATGCTCCGAAGCGATCCGCATACGGCGAATCACGCCCGAGGTCAGCCTTATTTCTTAACGCCCCACGGCAAACCCTGCCGTCCCGTTAATTAATAGACCAAGAATCGTGCGATCCAAAACGACTTCTCAGCGCCCCGGGCTGCGTGGTTAACGCAGCTTTCGTGGCAAAAATGCGCTGGTTTGGCTGCCACGCACCGATATTGGCCGCGGTTCACGGCCGAAGCGGGTGATTTTAACCAGCCGTTAACCATGTACCGGGCAAATTCTGCCTACCTCGCGGCGTCTGCCAGAGGTTAACGGGAGCCGCTCGCCATGGCCATCAACGACCTTCCGATCCTGTCGGCGCTGCGCACCAAGATGCAGTGGCACCAGGAACGCCAGCGCGTGCTCGCCGAGAACATTTCCAACGCCAACACCCCCAATTTCAGGCCGAACGATCTGGTCCAGCCGAAATTCAACGGCAGGGGGGCAAATATCGACGGAGGGATGGGGTCGCTCGCGATGATGCGCACCTCGTCGACCCATATCGGCGTCTCCGGCAGCGGGCAGAGCTTTCGGGACGACGGCGGCAGGAACGCCTTTCTGACCAAACCCGCCGGCAACTCGGTCAATCTCGAAGACCAGATGCTGAAGGTGTCGGCCAACCAGATGGACTACGCGGCCGCCACTTCGCTCTACAGCCGCAGCCTCGGGCTTCTCAAGACCGCGATTGGAAAGCGCTGATGCTGGCGCGCGACTTAAAGGATCCTGACCATGGCAGATGACGGAAGCGACTTCGCGCGCTCGATGAGCATCGCGACGTCGGGCCTGCGCGCGCAGGCGGGGCGGATGCGGGTGATTTCCGAGAACATCGCCAATGCGGATTCGACCGCGCCGACCGCCGCCGGAAATCCCTATCGTCGCAAGGTGCCGACATTCTCGTCCGCGCTCGACCGCACGCTGGATGCGCGGGTGGTGACACTCGGCAAGGTTCGCACCGACCAGTCGGCGTTTCGCATCAAGCATGAGCCGAGCAATCCGGCGGCCGATGCTGCGGGCAACGTCAAATACCCGAACGTCAATCCGCTGGTCGAAATGACCGACATGCGCGAGGCGCAGCGTTCATACGAGGCCAACCTGAACATCATCAGCGCCACGCGCCGCATGATCCAACGCACGCTCGACATCCTCAAGGCCTGAACAGGGATCCTAGAAAATGGCTTCACCGACAGTTGCAGCAAACGCCTACGCCGCGCTTTCCCGCATCGTGGAAACCGGCGGCGCCGAGAAGGGCGGCCAGTCTGCCGGCGGCCCGTCCTTCAGCGCCCTGCTCAAGGACGCAGTGGGCAGCGTGATGGAAGCGGGCAAGAAATCCGACGCCCAGTCCATGGCGATGAGTTCGGGCAAGGCCAACGTCATGGACGTCGTGACCGCGGTGGCCGAGACCGACGTCGCGGTGTCGACGCTGGTCTCGGTGCGCGACCGCGTGATCCAGTCCTACGAAGACATCATGAGAATGCCGATCTGACGATGGCCAATAGCGAATGGCGAATAGGGAAAGACGTCAGAGGCGGTTCCGAGATCCATTCGCTATTCGCCAACTCGCCATTCGCTCCCTCCGAATGACAGACCAGAGAAACTGAGAGACTTGAAATGACCGGTGCTGAAACCCTCGATGTCGCGCGCGATGCGATCTGGACCATTGTGGTGGTGTCGTCGCCACTGATGGTGATCGGCCTCGTCGTCGGTGTCGTTGTGTCGCTGTTCCAGGCGCTGACCCAGATTCAGGAGCAGACGCTGATCTTCGTGCCGAAGATCCTTGCCATGTTTGTGACGCTGCTGCTGGCGCTGCCGTTCATGGCGGATTCGATGCACGCCCACATGATGCGGATATCGTCGCGAATCATCGGCGGCTGATGCATTGTCCATGAATGCGCGTCGATATATCCATGCTGCCGGCCCTGGCCGCCACTTTCATGCTGGTGTTCGCCCGCGTGGGGTCCATGATGATGCTGATGCCGGGGTTCGGCGAGAGCAACATCCCGGTGCGCATCAAGCTCGCGATCGCGCTGCTGCTGACGCTGATCATCCTGCCGCTACACCGCAACGCCTATCAGGTCGATCTGACATCGATCAGCGCGCTCGGCGTGCTGATGGTGCACGAGATCGTCATCGGCATCGTGCTCGGCGCCACCGCGCGCGTGACGCTGTCGGCGCTGGCGGTCGCGGGTTCGGTGATTGCCCAGCAACTCGGCCTCGGCTTCGTCACCGCGGTCGATCCGACCCAGGGCCAGCAGGGCGTGCTGATCGGCAACTTCCTGTCGATACTCGGCATGACGCTGCTGTTCGCTACCGACAGCCATCATCTTGTTATCGCGGCGCTGAACGAGAGCTACCGGGTCTTCTCGCCGGGCGAAGTGATGCCGAGCGGCGATGTCGCAGCACTTGCGACGCGCGCATTTGCAACCGCCTTCAAGATCGGTATGCAACTTTCGGCGCCGTTCCTGGTGTTCGGTCTCGTCTTCAATATCGGTCTTGGCGTGCTGGCGCGGCTGATGCCGGCGATGCAGGTCTATTTCGTCGGCGTTCCGCTGTCGATCATGATCGGCTTTGTGATCTTCGGCCTCGTCCTCGCTGGGATGATGGGAACCTATCTCGACTACTTCGCCGGCGTGATGCACGAGCTGACGCCGCTGAAATAGCGCGTGATCCGGAACGCTGGATATCGGTCTGCAGCCAATTGTTAGGGCGCCGCGGTGGCTGAAGATTCCGACGATAAAACAGAAGACCCTACGCAAAAGCGTCTCGACGATGCACATGCCAAGGGTGACGTCGTCAAGAGCCAGGAGGTCAACACCTGGTTCATCATCGCCGGCGGCACGCTGGTGCTGTCGACATTCTCGGGATCGGCGGGTGGTGGCATCCTGGTGCCGTTGCGGAGCCTGATCGCCAATGCGGGCCAGCTCCGCACCGACGGCGCAGCGCTGCTCGCGCTCGGCAATACGCTCGGTTACGCGGTGCTTGGCGCCATCGGCGTGCCGCTCTTGATGCTGGCCATCGCCGCGATCGCCGGCAACATGATCCAGCACCGGCTGGTGTGGTCGGCCGAATCGCTGACGCCGAAATTCAACAAGGTGTCGCCCGGCGCGGGATTCAAGCGCATCTTCGGCAAGCAGGCGCTGGCCAATTTCGCCAAGGGCCTGTTCAAGCTGATCGCGCTCGGCGCGGTCATGATGGCCGTGCTCTGGCCGGAGCGCGACCGCCTCGAATCGTTCCTGCGGTTCGATCCTTCGGCGATTCTCGGCGTCACCACCAGCCTGACGCTGCAGCTGATGGGCGCCGTCGTGGCGATGCTCGCCGCGGTCGCGATTGCGGACTACTTCTTCCAGTATCGCCAATGGTTTGAGCGGCAGAAAATGTCGCTGCAGGAGATCAAGGACGAATACAAGCAGTCCGAAGGCGACCCCCATATCAAGGGCCGGATCCGACAGTTGCGGATCCAGCAGATGAAGAAGCGCATGATGGCCTCGGTTCCCAAGGCCAGCGTGATCATCACCAACCCGACCCACTATTCGGTGGCGCTGTCCTACGACCGCGGCATGTCGGCGCCGGTCTGCGTCGCCAAGGGTGTCGACAACATCGCGTTCAAGATCCGGGAAATCGCCAGGAAGCACGATATTCCGATCGTCGAGAACGTGCCGCTGGCGCGCGCGCTCTACGCCACGGTCGATATCGACGAGGAGATCCCGGTCGAGCATTATCAGGCTGTCGCCGAGATCATCGGGTACGTCATGGGCCTGAAACGAGGGCTTTCGGGGCGGCCGACGTGAGGAAACCGGCCAGAAAACGCCTTGAAATGCCTTCAACCTGTCAATTAGCCGCCTGATGGACTTGCGCTTGCAGGCCCGATTCAGGCACTCAGGAGCGGCGCGCAAGCTGGCGCGTGACCTCCATGCCGAAGGGCAGCACGTCTTGCGATGACCGCCGAAACCCATAGCCATCCGCCCACCGAGCCGCTCGTGGCCCACGAATCGGCGCGGCGCGGCGGCAGCATCGTCATGGTGCTGCTGGTGGCAGCCGGAATCGTGGCGGTGGCGGTGGCGCTGATGACCATCGGCCGCGCGCAGGCCCAGCCCTATATCCTCGGCCTGCTGGCGCTGCTGGCGATGGTCGGCCTGTTCAATCTGTTCGCGTTCGCCGCCGGCATCATCCGCTTCACCGACCGCACCGCCGACGATCCCGTGATAGGCCGCATCGCCGACCATTCCCATGACGGGTTGGCGGTGACCGATTCCAAGGGGCACATCGTCTATTCCAATGCCGCCTATCTCGCGCTGACGGGGGCCGCGACCGCGCAGGACGTGCGGCCGGTCGAGCGCGTCTTCATCGGCAATCCCGACGTCTCGGAGGCGGTGTTCCGTCTGCTCAAGGCGGCGCGCGAGGGCAGGCGTCAGCAGGAAGAAGTCCGCATTGCGGGCAGCGAAGGCGCCCATGGCCGCTGGCTCAGGATGCGGGTTCGCCCGCTCGGCCACGGTAAGCGCGAGGCGAAATACGCGGTGTGGTCGATTGCCGACATCACGCGGGACCGCGAGCGCCAGGAGGACGTGTTCAAGGAACTGCAACACGCGATCGAATATCTCGATCACGCCCCCTGCGGTTTCTTCTCGGTCAATCCGGCCGGCGACGTCATCTACGTCAACGCGACGCTGGCGAACTGGCTCGATCACGACCTTGCCGAAATCGGATCGGGCGGGCTGAAGCTCGCCGACATCGTTTCCGGCGACGGTGCGGCGCTGCTGACCTCGATCGTGGCGGTGCCGGGCGAAGTCAAAACCGAAGTGTTCGACATTGATCTCCGCATGCGCGGCGGCAAGACCATGCCGGTGCGGCTCTATCACAAGCTCGCCTTCGGCGCTGACGGTGCGCCCGGCGCGTCGCGGACGCTGGTGATCAGCCGCGCGCGCGACGAACATTCCGACCCCGAGCGCGCCGCCGAAGTCCGCTTCATGCGCTTCTTCGACCATACGCCGATGGCGATTGCGACCGTCGACCGCGGCGGCGCGGTGGTGCGCGCCAACGCCCGCTTCGCCAAGCTGGCGCAAAGCCTCAGCCCCGACGGTGCGGCGAACAAGTCGATCGTCCGCGCGGTGAACGCGCGCGACCGCAACCTGCTCATCGCGGCCATCAACCGGGCGGCGGAGGGGCAGGGCGACATCGAACCGGTCGAGGCCATGCTCGACGGCGCCAAGGAGCGCTGGGGGCAGTTCTTCGTCACGGCGGTCGAGGAAGACGAGCGCGACACCGAAGCGGCCATCGTCTATTTGCTGGAGACGACCGAGCGGCGCACGCTGGAAAACCAGATCAACCAGTCGCAGAAGATGGACATGGTCGGCCAGCTCGCCGGCGGCATCGCCCATGACTTCAACAACGTGCTGTCCGCCATCATGATGGCGAACGACTTCCTGCTGAACGCGCACAAGCCGACCGATCCGTCGTTCCAGGACATCATGCAGATCAAGCAGAATGCGACCCGCGCGGCGACGCTGGTGCGGCAGCTGCTCGCGTTCTCCCGCCGGCAGACGCTGCGGCCGCAGGTGCTCGCTCTCGGCGACGCCTTGTCCGATCTCACCATGCTGCTGCGGCGGCTGATCGGCGAAAAGGTCAAGCTCGACCTCCTGCACGGCCGCGATCTCTGGCCGGTCAAGGTCGACGTCTCGCAGTTCGAGCAGGTGATCGTCAATCTCGCGGTCAACGCCCGCGACGCGATGCCCGACGGCGGCAAGCTGACGGTGAAGACCGCCAACGTCACCGCGGATGAATCCGCGCAGCTCTCCTACAAGGGGTTGCCGGTCGCCGATTATGTGCGCATCGACATTGCCGATACCGGCACCGGAATCCCGGCTGACATCGTCGACAAGATCTTCGAGCCGTTCTTCTCGACCAAGGAAGTCGGCAAGGGCACCGGGCTCGGCCTCTCGACGGTGTACGGCATCGTCAAGCAGACCGGCGGCTTCGTGTATGTCGACTCGACGCCGGGCGAGGGCACCACGTTCCGCATCTTCCTGCCGCGGCATCGTCCCGAACTGGAGGCCCAGCCCGAAGCGCCGGCCGTTGCCGGCGCGGCAAAGGATGCGCCGCCCGCGCCGCCGAAGCCACGGCCAGACCTGACCGGGCAGGGAACCATCCTGCTTGTCGAGGACGAGGACGGTTTGCGCTCGCTGAACGCGCGCGGCCTGCGCTCGCGCGGCTACAGCGTGATCGAGGCTTCCAACGGCATCGAGGCCATGGAGGCGTTGGAAGAGAAGGACGGCGCTGTCGATCTCGTCGTTTCCGACGTGGTGATGCCGGAAATGGACGGCCCGACGCTGCTGCGCGAGATGCGCAAGCGGAACCCGAACCTGAAGATCATCTTCGTCTCAGGTTATGCCGAAGAAGCTTTCGACAAGAGCCTGCCGGAGAACGAACAATTCGCCTTCCTGCCGAAACCCTTTGCGCTGAGCGCGCTGGTGGAGAAGGTCAAGGAGACCATGACGGCGTAACGCCTGACAGGCCTAATCCCGGGCGCCGGAATGCCGGCGGTTAAGGCCAGGTAACGAGCCCACAGCCATAACGTCACATCCCCGCGACCGAGGGCCGCAGCCGTGCGTCTCTATGGCGACTTCACTTTTATGCGGCTCTGCCCATCTTAGGGGCACTTCTCCAATACCGGGGAATGAGGAAAAAGACATGAATTTCACGCAGACTGCGCGCGGAATTGTACGGACGATCGCCCTGACGATGGCGGTGGCGGTTCCGCTTGCGATCACGATCGAGGCGGCTGACGCCCGCGTGGGCGGCGGCGGCAATTCCGGTTCGCGGGGATCGCGGACCTATTCGGCACCCCCGAGCACGACCACCGCGCCCGGCTCGGCGCAACCGATGAATCGCACCTTCACCCAGCCCGGCACCCCCGCAGCGGGCGCTCCGGCGGCTGGCGCGGCCGCCAAGGGCGGCTTCTTCAACCGGCCCGGAATGATGGGGGGCATGCTTGGCGGTCTCGCCATGGGCTTCCTCGGCGCCGGCCTGTTCGGCATGCTGTCCGGCAGCGGATTGTTCTCTGGCCTCGGCAGCCTGTCGTCGATCATCGGCCTGTTGCTGCAGATCGGCCTGATCATCATCGTGGTGCGGCTGGCGATGTCGTGGTGGCAGCGCCGACATACGCAGGCCTCCGCCTATGCGACCGGGCCTGCCGCCGGTACCGGTGGCCCGGCCGAGGGCCCCGGCGCCCAGACCAGCTTCCGCTCCGGAATGGGTTTCGGACTGGGATCGAACCAGCCCGCGCTGGAAATCCAGCCAGCCGACTATGAGGCGTTCGAACGGCTGCTTGGCGAAGTCCAGGCCGCATGGTCGAACGAGGATGTCGCCAAACTGCATACGCTGGCGACGCCGGAGATGGTGTCCTACTTCTCCAAGGATCTCGAGGAGAACAAGGCCCGCAACGACGTCAACAAGGTGACCGACGTCAAGCTGCTGCAGGGCGACCTCGCCGAAGCCTGGCGCGAAGGCGAAACCGATTACGCCAGCGTGGCGATGCGGTTCTCGCTGGTCGACAAGACCCTGGAGCGCGCCACCGGCCGTGTGGTCGCGGGCAGCGAAACCCCGATCGAGGCCACTGAAGTGTGGACCTTCGCCCGGCGCCGCGGCAGCGACTGGGAACTCTCGGCGATCCAGCAGGCCAGCTGATCGCCACAAATTGACGAGGAAGGCGCTGCGGTTCGTTCCGCGGCGCCTTTTTCTTTGCCAGAATGCCGGACCATTTCGCGTGGAATAATTGTCGCCGCGATGTGTTGAACGCCAACAAACAAGAAACAGGGAGAAACGTCATGAACAGCTTCGCCAGGATGATTTCGCCGGCCTGCCTTGCGCTTGCGGCCCTATCCGCGCTCGCCAGCGCGCCTGCGCAGGCGCAATCGGCCGATACCAGCTTCTTCCTGACCAGCAACGGTATCGGCAATGGCGGCAATCTGGGCGGCCTCGCGGGTGCCGACAATCATTGCCAGACGCTGGCGCAGGCCGCCGGCGCCGGCGGAAAGACCTGGCGCGCCTATCTCTCGACGCAGGCCGCCGACGGCGCGCCGGCCGTGAACGCGCGCGATCGTATCGGCAAGGGACCGTGGAAGAACGCCAAGGGCACCGTGGTCGCCAAGGACGTCGCCGACCTGCACAGTGCGAGCAACAACCTCACCAAGCAGACTTCGCTGAGCGAGAAGGGCGAAGTCATCAACGGCCGGGGCGACAGTCCGAACCGCCACGACGTGCTGACGGGATCGCAGGCGGACGGCACCGCATTCGCCGCCGGCGAGGATCGCACCTGCAAGAACTGGACGAGTTCGACGCAGGGCGCGGCGATGGTCGGACACTCCGACCGTGTCGGCCTGCGCGACGACGACGCCTCGAAATCCTGGAACACGTCGCATCCCTCGCGCGGCCCCGATGGCGGCTGCTCGCAGGCCGACCTGAAGAGCACCGGCGGCGACGGGTTGATGTATTGCTTCGCGGCGAACTGACGGGAAGAATTGCGCGGTCCGGGCTGCGCTTTGCCCGGGCAGCGCATTCCAGCTAGGCGGCCTTTTTCTTCGCGCGCTTCTTTGCGGCTTTCTTGACTGTCTTCTTCGCTTTCTTGGCGCTCTTCTTCTTGCTGCCGGTGAGGTAGGCGCCGACGTTCTTCGATGAATGCCCGACGGCGGCGACGGCGGCTTTCAGTTTGGCCGGCGTGACCTTGAATTTCTTCGACCAGTAGCTGACTTCGTAAGGCTGGCTCACCGCGATCCGCGCCCGGTCGGCGGCCTTGTGCTTCTGCAGCTTGAGATAGGCCTCGACGTTCTTCGCCGAGCGTCCGGCCTTCTTGACGGCGGTTTTCAGTTTGGCCGGGGTGATCTTGAACTTCTTCGACCAGTACGCGACTTCGTAGGGCTCGCTCAACGCGATCAGCCCACGATCCGCCCCGCCGCGCTTCTTCTTGTCGTCCGCCATCCCAGTCTCCTGTCACGTTGAGAAAATCGACGCCTGAAAACGCGAGCAGCGTAACACGCATGCTCGCATTCGGACAGATTTGGGCTGTGGAGATCTGCTCAGTTGACCCGCTTGCGTTGCCCGCTGCGCGACCTTGGGATTCCCTCGGACGTGCGTGACGAATGGGAATGATTTGCTAAGCTTGTCAGATAGCCATCAGGAGGCGCCGGCGATGCGTTACGAGCTCTACTATTGGCCGAGCATTCAGGGGCGCGGCGAATATATCCGTCTTGCGCTGGAGGAGGCCGGGGCTGCTTACACAGACGTGGCGCGCCACCGCAACGGCATGGCCGCGATGACGCACATGATGAAGGTGGGCAAGGGTACCCCGCCGTTCGCACCGCCGTTCCTGAAAGCCGGCAAGCTCGTGATCGGACAGACCGCCAACATCCTGTTCTACCTGGGATCGCGCCACGGCCTGTCGCCAAAGGCGGAAGCCGGCAGATTGTGGGTGCACCAGCTGCAGCTGACGATCGCCGACCTAGTGCTCGAAGTTCACGACACCCATCACCCGCTCGGGCCGTCGCTCTATTACGAGGACCAGAAGGCGCCGGCGAAGAAGCGTTCGGAGGAGTTCTGGAAAGAGCGCGTGCCGAAATATCTCGGTTATTTCGAAGGACTGCTGGAGGCGAGCGGCGGGACCTACGTCACCGGCCGCCGCCTGACCTATGTCGATCTCTCGCTGTTCCAGATCGTGGAAGGACTGCGCTACGCTTTTCCAAGGCGCATGAAGGCGTTCGAGCCGGACATTCCGGGACTGGTCGACCTGCGCGACCGCGTCGCGGCGCGGCCGAACATCAAGGCCTATCTGGCGAGCGAGCGGCGGATCGCGTTCAACGAGGAGGGGATTTTCCGGCGGTACAAGGAACTGGATATCTAGTTGTCATTCCGGGTTCGTCGCTTCGCGACGCCCCGGAACGACAGCGAATTACATGCTCCTGCCATCCACCGGCGTCATCTTCAGTTTCGACAGCTCGATGCCGTCGATGCAGCTCACGTTCAGCGCGATCACCTCCGACCCGTCGGGCTTCTTGCCGCGCGCAAAGACATCGACGCCGCAATCGACACAGAGCTGGTGGTGGATCGCGTGCTTGTTGAAGAGATATTCCTTCAGGTTTTCCTCGCCGGCGCGGAGCTGAAAGCTTTTTGGATCGAGGAAGGTGAAATGCAGGCCCTTCTTGGTGCAGATCGAGCAGTTGCAGGCAGTCACCATTGAAAGGTCTGTGGTGCATTCGAAACGCACCTGGCCGCAATGGCAGCCGCCAGTGTAGGTCTTGCTATCAGGCATCCGTATCCGCCATCGTTGTTGTTCACCAAAGTCCAGGCACCAGACGATACCGCACGCGCGCGGCGTAGTCAGCATAATCGGGCAGGCCTTCGACCAGAGCGCGCTCCTCGATGCGGGCGCGAACCGCGAACAGGGCGACGAACAGGGGCGCGATCGCCAGGCCCCACCACGACCCGAGCAGCAGCGATGCGCCGAGGAAGAACAGCATGACGCCGCTGTACATGGGATGCCGCACGATAGAATAGGGCCCGCTGGATACGACGCGATGATGGCGCGCCGCCTGCACCTTCACCACAGGCGCGGCAAAGGAATTCTCGCGAAACACCCACATGATGAGCGCGGTCGACAGCAGGTACATCGCAAGCCCCAGCGCCTGCAGCAGCAGCGGAACGCCGGATGCGTGCGCGCGTCGGTCGAGGCCGATGGCGAGCAGCCAGACCAGAACGGCCGCCGCGAATGCCAGCATGAATTTCTTGTCCGCGGCTGGCTGGTCGGCCTGGAACGTCGGCCGCAGACGTTCGGCGAGCAGGGCTGGATCGGTCCTGGCAAGCCACAATCCGCAGGCTGTACCGAGGATCGCGCTGATGGCCAGGAACACCCATGCCGCGGGCCATTGCAGCGTACCTGCGGCGGCGAACAGCAGCGCGCCGATCGCGACGACGAGGACGGTGTTTTGCAGCAGGAGCATTGCGATCATGCGCGGGTTCCATCACCCGCGGCATGATCGTGCGCTTTTCCGGCGAACTTGCGGCGTTCGCTTGTCGCGACCCCCAGGGGAGGCCTACGCGACGTTACGCGAACCGGTCGATCCGCGTTCCCTGTCCGGGCGGCAGGGGAGCCAGCGGTGCCGGCCGCGCCGTGCGCGTGCCGTCGGTGGGGGCGCCGTTCTGCACGTCGGGATTGTTGTCGGGAGCCTTGAACACTGGGACTTCAGGCGGTTTGACCACCACCGTCGTGGCGACAGCAGACACGTTCATCGGAACCATCCTTTTCGTTGTCGCCGACACTGGCCGGTTTGAAACGAACGATTGGTGAATTTGAACGTCTACTGCCGCGCCATCGCCCGCCAATCCCGATCGATGGTGAAGGCGGGGCTCAGGATTTCGTTAGAATTGTAAGGGTTCGGATGCGGGCGATCGGGGCGCCGTGGCGCGCTATTCGTCCTTGCCGCGGGTCACCACGATCGAAGCCTCTTTCTTGGTGCGCGTGCATTCCATGTTGAGGCGCCGGAAGCGCATCGAGACCTTGTCGCCGCGCAGGAGGCCCATGCGCTTGATGCAGCGCGAGGTGCCGGTCAGCGCATCCGACTTCGGAATGGTGAAGATGATGGCGCTGGCGGACGCGACGAGTGCTAAGAATTCCGGCTTGGGCTTGCGGTCCGCCTTGGCGTACAGCTCGATGGCATAGTTGCTGCCGCGGCAGCCGATCGACAGCTCCTTCGCGGCCGGATGCGAGAGATAGATCATCCTGCCGGTATTGACGCTGATCTTGATGCCGTCGATCTGGCCCTTCAGCTCCTTGGCGATATCCTCGCAGCGATCGGCCCGCGCCGGCGACGTGGTCAATGCAGCGAGCAGTGACAGCGTCGCGGCAAGCAGGGTCGGTCGGCGAAGTCGTGATCCCAAAGCCATTTCTGAATGCCCCTTTGCCTCATTGAAACCCGCGCGCGGATTTCCTGCAAGGGGAGCGTCCGGAAGTCAACTCGATCCTGGATGGTCGCGTCAGAACCCGTGGAGGAAAACGCCGATTCCGAAGGCGATCACGGCGATGCGCAGGACCGTGAGCGCAGGGAACGTTAGAGCCGTGCGAGGTCCAAAAACCTCCCTTTCTTTTGGACAAAAAGTGCTTAGAACGGCTCTATCATCGGCCCGACGTTCCCTGGACGTCTTAGGTCCTTCAAACCCGCGAGCCAGCCATGAACGCCCCGACCGCCTTTCCCGACCAGAAGCCCGTTCCGCCCTACAAGCACACGCCGCTGTTTCCGCTCGGTGCTGACACCACGCCCTACAAGAAGATCACGGCCGAGGGCGTGAAGGTCGAGAAGGTTTTGGGCAGGGACATGCTGGTGGTGTCGCGCGAGGCGCTGCGGGCGCTGTCGGAGGCCGCCTTCGGTGACATCAATCACTATCTGCGCCCAGGACACCTGCAGCAGCTGCGTTCGATCCTGGACGACAAGGAAGCCAGCGACAACGACAAGTTCGTCGCCTTCGATTTTCTGAAGAATGCCAACATCGCCGCCGGCGGCGTGCTGCCGATGTGCCAGGATACCGGCACCGCGATCATCATGGGCAAGAAGGGCTGCAACGTCATCACCGATGGCGATGACGAGGCTGCGCTCTCCGAGGGCGCGCGCGACGCGTATCTGCGCCGCAATTTGCGCTACTCGCAGGTGGCGCCGCTCTCGATGTACGAGGAAAAGAACACCGCCAACAACATGCCGGCGCAGTGCGAGATCTACGCCGAGGGCGATGACGCCTACAAGTTCATGTTCATGGCCAAGGGCGGCGGCTCCGCCAACAAGAGCTTCCTGTTCCAGGCAACGCCTGCGGTGCTGACCAAAGATCGCCTGCTGGCGTTTCTGAGGGAGAAGGTGCTGACGTTGGGCACCGCGGCATGTCCGCCTTATCACCTCGCGATCGTGATCGGCGGCACTTCCGCCGAACTCTGCATGAAGACCGTGAAGCTGGCGTCGGCGCGCTATCTCGATGCGCTGCCGACCCAGGGTTCGGCTGACGGCAACGCCTTCCGCGATCTGGAGATGGAGCAGGAGATTCTGAAGATGACGCAATCGCTCGGCGTCGGCGCGCAGTTCGGCGGCAAATATTTCTGCCACGACGTGCGCGTGATCCGGATGCCGCGCCACGGCGCCTCGCTGCCGATCGGGCTCGGCGTGTCCTGTTCGGCGGACCGCCAGGTGCTCGGCAAGATCACCAAGGACGGCGTCTATCTCGAAGAGCTCGAGCACAACCCGGCGCAGTATCTCCCCGCGGTCGAACAGTCGCTCGGCGGCGAAGTCGTGAAGATCGATCTCGACAAGCCGATGAAGGAGATTCTGGCGACACTGTCGCAGTATCCGATCAAGACCAGGGTCTCGATGACAGGCACCATGATCGTGGCGCGCGATTCCGCGCACGGCAAACTGCGCGAGCGGCTGGAGAGGGGCGAGCCGCTGCCGGATTATTTCAAGAACCATCCGGTGTATTACGCCGGCCCCGCCAAGACGCCCGACGGCTATGCCTCCGGCGCGTTCGGCCCGACCACGGCGGGGCGGATGGATTCCTTCGTCGACCAGTTCCAGGCGGCGGGCGGCTCGATGGTGATGGTGGCCAAGGGCAACCGCGCCGTCGCCGTGCGCGAGGCCTGCAAGAAGCACGGCGGCTTCTATCTCGGCTCGATCGGCGGTGCGGCGGCGAACCTAGCCGAGCACTGCATCAAGAAGGTCGAAGTTGTGGAATATCCCGAGCTCGGCATGGAAGCGATCTGGCGCATCGAGGTCGAGGAGTTTCCGGCCTTCATCATCGTCGACGACAAGGGCAACGACTTCTTCAAGGAATTAAATCTGGGGTAGTGGCAGCAACATGGTCGAGTGGTTCGAAGACCTGAAGGTCGGCATGCGCTTCAAGAGCGAAGCGGTGATGGTGTCAAAGGACGACATCATCCGTTTCGCCAGGGAATATGACCCGCAGCCTTTTCATCTCGACGATGAGGCGGCGAAGAAGACGATCCTTGGCGGGCTGGCTGCGTCGGGCTGGCACACGGCAGCCATTGCCATGCGGCTCGCGGCGAGCACGCAGCCGTTCGGTCCGCATCCGCTGTTCGGCGCGGGCGTCGACGATCTGCGCTGGCTGAAGCCGGTTCGCCCCGGCGATTCCATCCATCTTGAGGGGGAACTGGTTGAGTTGGTGCCTTCGCGCTCGAAGCCGCACGGCGTCGCCCGCGTGATCTGGACCGTCTATAACCAGCATGGCGAGGCGGTCTACACCTTCAATCCGATCGCGATCGTGCCGAGCCGGCCGAAGTGAGCGCAGAGGCCCGCTTCAGGGCGCTCGGCCTCGATGGGTACAGCAAGGGCTGGGTCGCCGTGGTCCTCGACGGCGACGTTCACGAGATCAGCTTCTGCCGCGATATTGCCGAGGCGCTCTCCATTGGGTTCGACCGTGCGGCCATCGACATTCCCATTGGTATGACCGAGGACGGCGAGCGGGCGTGTGATCTGCTAGCACGCGAGAGGTTGCGGCCGCATTCGTCACGTGTGTTCACGGGCGCGCGGCGTTGGCTTTGGCTCGAATTCTCCGACCCCGACCAGGCCAACCGCGATGCATTGCGCCGCGGCCAGAAGCGGGTCTCGCGACAGCTCTGGCATCTCGGGCTGAAGATCATGGAGGTGGATACGTTCCTGCGCGCCAATCGCTCGCGCGATATTCGAGAAGCTCACCCCGAACTGGTTTTCCTGCGCCTGAACAACGGCAGGCCATTGCCGTCGAAGAAGTACGAGGCCGGAATCGATCTTCGCCGCGCGCTGCTCAGACGAGAAGGGATCAGGCAGATCGACAAATGGTTGGCTCGCGAGCGTATCGGCACCGGAGCCAAAATCGACGATGTCCTAGACGCCTGCGCTGTAGCAATCGCTGCGCGCGACGTCGCCGGCTGTGTCCCGGGAGGCATGCCACCGCGCGATGCGTATGGCCTGCCGATGCAGATCTGGTCGTAGGCCGCCTCGCGATCGGCTTACACCCGCGTCCCGGTGAAGGGGAAGCTTCCCATCGGGCCAATGCCCGCTTCGCCGGACATGCTGTCACCGGAGACCTTGCCGATGAACTCAAGCGTCAGCGGCATCGGATTGGTGATCGAGACCTTCCAGTTGACGGTGTCGCCGCTGACGGCGCCCTCGAAGATTTCGGTGGATTGGCCATCGGCGCCCTGGGTGCCCGTCAGCGTGCCGCCGGAGTTCAAAAGGGTCAGCGTGGTCTTGCGCTCGCCCATCGGCGTGCTGAGGGTAATATTCCAGTTTCCGTCCACGGCCATTGCTGTCTCCCCGACATTTCCCCTGCAAGCCGGAATGGCTTGCGAGATCCGCTAAACTCGTGCGGCGGTATAGCCTATCTCGCCACACAAGCCCAACCGTCTCAAGTGTACTTTTGACGCGTATTTTCAGGCGCGCTGGGCGGCGGCGCGGAGGCGGCTGCCGACCAAAATTCGAAACGCGATGTATTGAATTGCAAAGGCGGCAATCTTGGCGCCGACCAGCACGACCGTCACGTAGAACGTCCACAGCTTCATGTCGCCGGTCATCGCGATGCCGATGGTGCCGGCGCCGAGCGCGAACATCAGTGCGGCCCAGGCGTAGCCCGCAAACGTCGCATATTCGGGAATGGTCTGGGTCACGATCGGGGGCAGGTAGCGCAGCATCCAGCCGCGCTTGAGCATGATGGCACCGATCGCGAAATGACCGATCGCGGGCTTCGCCAGCACGAAACGAGGGTCATGCGTGAGCAGCGTCGCGCTGCCAAGCACGATGACGAGCGCCAGGCTGGCCCAGGTCATGTAGCCGAGTTCCTTGCCCTTGACGCGCGCGTAGATCACCTGCGCCACGGCACCCGCGATGGCGACACCGGTCGCCAGCAGGACGTTGTCGGTGGCGAGGTAGATCGCCAGGAACAGGATTGTGGAGAAGAAATCGGCACCCAGTCTGGCGAATACATCCTTCATCGTCTTGCTCTCTGCTGGATGGCTGGTTTGGCTTCGAAAGGAAAGTCTCAGTTGGTACCGGGCAGGGCGCTTGCCGGCGGCGCAGCATACTTCGCCTTGCGATATTGGGGATACCATGTCGTGAAGTAGGCGGCACTGTTGCGGGCGGCAAACGCAATGGCGAGCCCCGACCAGAGCGGCAGGCCCGGCACGTAGATCGTGAGCACGTTGCCGATGATCATCAGGACGAATGCGCCGGTCCATGCCCAGGTGATGATGTAGGTCGCCTTCATGAATCCGGGCAGCTTTGCCGTCTCGGCATCGACTGCCTCGAGCGCATATTGCAGCACGAACGGCTTGCGGATGATCAGCGACGCCAGCGAGATCGCGAGCACGCCGACATCGGTCGCAAGCTTCACGGCGGAGGTGCTAAGGGCGGGATCGACGAGCGAGACATAGGCGCCCAGTCCGGTGAAGACGACAACGCAGCCCGCGCCGAGCATCTTGATCGACCGGCCGCGATAGATGTCGACGCCGATCACGGCGAGACAGATCGCTGCCGCCGCGAACAGGCTGATCTGGGCCGAGGTCACCAGCATCAGCAAAGCGAACGAACCGAAGGGGGCGAGGATCAGGAAGATGGTCATGGCGGCGTCTCGGGTCAATCTTTACACCGTAAAGATAAACTAGATCTGGTAGCCGCAATCGTCAAGAAAAATCTTTACAGTGTCAAAATAAACCCGGGTCTGATAAAGATGGACGTATTTACAATTGCATACGATGCGCGGGGACGCGGTTACACCGCCGTCAATGCGCGCAACAGGATCGTCAGGGCACAGGCAAGCAGCAAAACCAGCGTGATGGTGATGCCGCCGACCCGGCCAATGCGGAATTGCAGCGTATTGGGCGGGGCGTACATGCCAAACGGATGCAGCAGCCGCGAGACCAGCAGCGCGCCCATCAACAGATGCACCCACACGCCTGCCAGGCCGGACATTTCCAGCATCGCGACCATCAGCGTGACGATGGGCACGTATTCGATGAAGTTGGCATGCGCACGGATCGCGCTGCGCAGCGCCAGGCTTCCATTGTCGCCGAAGGCGGCGCGGTCCCGCTGGCGCAACCGCCCGACCTGAAGGGCGAGGACGGTGTAGAGCAGCGCGAGGACGGCGAGATAGGCTGACGTGATCGAGGGCAGGTGCATGTGTGTCTCCTCCATCAATGGCGTCATTCCGGGGGGCGCAAAGCGCGAACCCGGAATCTCGAGATTCTCAGGTGCGCAATTGCGCACCGTAGTTCGCGCTTTGCGCGCCCCGGAATTACCGTGCTTAGCTTATTCCGCACCGACCCAATTGCCGTGAAAACCATCCGGCACGCGATGGCCGAGATGCACCAGCGCGACCGGGCCGGCTTCGACGTCTCTCGCGTTGAACACGGCGAGATCGCTGCGGTTCTCCTGCGCGCGCCAGACGGCGGCGAGCAGCCAGCCGTCGCCCTCGGCTGCATCCGCGCCGCGCTCGACGAACACCGGTTCGGAAATGGTGTCGCCGGCGGGCAGCAAATAGTTACCCAAGCGCTTGCCATTGCCGTCGACATGCACGATGCCGGAGAGCGCGCCGAACATCGGCAGGTCAGGGTTGGCGCAGGCGTACCAGCCATGGCTGGTGGCCTGTCCCGCGCGGCGGTCGTCGATGCGCGGGAATTCGCCGGTGAGATCGTCGAGATAGGTCTGCGTGAAGCGGTCGGTATTGCCGGCGAGGTCGAACGTCCAGCGGCAGTATCGCGCGCGGGATTTCTGCGGGTCGGTCTTCGAGCCGTCGGGATGGGTGAACAGCGGCGCTTCCTCGAACTGCATCACGTCGGCGATGATGCGGTTGCCTTCTTCCCACGCATTCATGATGTGGACGACGTAGCAGCTTTCGGCGCGGAACCAGACGAGGTCACTGGTCGAACCGTTGCGCTTCATGACGCCGACATAGGCGCCTTTCTCCGGCTCCCAGGCGTAGGGCGGCCTGCCGCGCATCGCCCGTTCCATGCTGCCGGTGATCGGCAGGATCGGAAACAGCATATGGTTTTCGGTGACGATGAAGTCGTGCACCATGCTGGCATAGGGCGCGTCGAAGCGATCGAACCGCGTCACCACGCCATCGGCATTGACCGATCCGAAGGAGAGGGCAGGTGTCAGGGGGCCTGCGGCGTTGTAGCCGAAGAACACCATCTCGCCCGTGACAGGGTCGATTTTGGGATGGGCGGTGAAGGGGCCCTTGATCGCGCCCTTGTAGTCGCAATAGCCGAGGCGATTGAGCGTGCCGGGCTCGATCTCGGTCGGCAGATGGCCCTCCTCGAGCGCCAGCAGCTTTCCTGCATGGAAGATGATGTTCGTGTTGGCGACGCCGGTGTCGGTGCATGAGGTGGCAGGGGCGTCCGGCAGTTTCCTGCCGCCGAAGCCGCCGAATATCGCGCGGCCGGCGTCGTGTTCGGCCAGCCATTTCGGCGTGCGGACCCAGCGGTTGCGATAGCTGGCGCGGCCGTTCTCCAGATGGAAGGCGTGCAGCATGCCGTCACCGAGGAACCAGTGCGCGCCGGGCGCATCGAATTGCGGATTGGGCCCGTTGCGATAGAGCGTGCCGTTGAGTTCGCGCGGCAGTTCGCCGGTCATTTTCAGGAACGGCGCGTCGCATTCCATCGGGATCGGCGCCAGATTGGTTCGGGCCGCCTCGATCTTCACCTGCTCCAGCATCGCACGCTTCCTCCGGTTGATTATCTTTACATCGTAAAGATATCAGTAAGGACGTTGGGATCCACCGTCAAGCAAAATCTTTACAGTGTAAAAATTGTGACTATAAGGATTCACATGACCAGAGCTTCGAGAGAAACCCGAACGACCCGTCCCGCGGCCAAACGCAGGCCGGCAAGGGCCGTGGCCGAAAGGCCGGCCGGCCAGCGGCGCCGTGCGTCGGGCGAGACGCCCTATCATCACGGCGACCTGCACGACGCGTTGCTTGCAGCGGCCGAGCGGGTGCTGGAACGCGAGGGGCTGCCGGGCCTGACGCTGCGCGCGGTGGCGCGCGAGGCCGGCGTCTCGCATGCCGCGCCGACCCATCATTTCGGCGATCTCTCCGGGCTCCTGAGCGAACTCGCCGCGATCGGCTTCCGCCGCTTCAACGCGGCGATGGTCGCGGCGGGCAAGACAGACGCCAACCCGCTGATGCAGGCGTTGGCGCGCGCCAAGGCTTATGTCGCCTATGCGCAGGCATGCCCCGGCATGTATGGGTTGATGTTCCGCACCGAGCGGCTCGACATGTCGCGGCCGTCGCTGCACGAGGCGGCGACCGCCTCTTTCGAGGGCCTCGCTAAAGCGGTCGGTGCCGGCCGCAACGAAAGCCTCACCGGCGACGCGCTGGGAGCGCTGTCGCTCGATCAGGCTGCAGCAATCGCGCGCGCGTGGTCGCTGGTGCACGGCTTCACCACGCTGCTGCTCGACGGAAGGCTGGAGGACATCCTGCACCGGCTGCCCGAAGGTACCGGCGTCGATGAACTGCTGGACGCCATGCTGCGCTCGACCGCGCCGCGGCCGCCGGCGCCGACCTGATCTCTTGGAAACTCTCGACGCATTCAGGCGTTGGGAGCGCATGGCAAGAACACCGCGCGCTCCCTGGAAACGGCTCAATCCGCGCAAGCGCGCGGGCAAGTTATCCCGACATCTGACCTCTTCGCAGAAGTCAGCGGCGAAGGCGCGTGCGCGCCGGGCGGGCCGGCCCTACCCCAATCTCGTGGACAACATGCGCATGGCATCGAAGAGTTCGGCCAGGAAAACCACAAAGAAAACTACCAGGAAAGCCGCGAAGAAGCGTACGGCGAAAAAGACCGGCCGCAAGCATGCAGCCGCCAAAAAGGCTGCAAAGAAGACCTCCCCGAAACCTGCGAAGGCCCGTGAGAAAGATCCAAAGGGAGGGCTGACCGCCGCCGGACGCAAGGCGTTCGCGCGCAAGGACGGCTCGCACCTCAAGCCCGGCGTGACGAAGAAATCATCCGAGATGACACCACAGGACATGCGCCGCAAAGGCAGCTAGGCGGTACGGTTTTACGGCCGCAAGAAATTGCCGCCGCTGGTCGACGAGCGCGGAAGGCCCACGCGTCATGCGCTGTCTGCGCATGCCTGGGGCGAGCCGGTTCCGAAGACGGCAGCGGCGGCGCGGCGTATTGCGGCCAAGGGACAACGGCTGTTGCAGCGCTATCAGCAGGTGAAGAAAAGGGCGTGACATCAGTCACGTCTATCGTCGCGCCACATCAGCAATCGCGACCGGATCAGCAGTTCCGGCAAATCTTGATTTGCCGCGCGAGTCTCGCGTCGGCTTCCGAATCTTCGTTGGGCAGGCGCGTCCACTCATCATACCGCGCCTTGGCTTCGGCCCGGGGCGGGGCGTCGCCTAGCGGGCCGACGATGATCTCCTGATTGCGCGCGGTGCGCCGCTTCGGTCGCTTGACCTCGCCGGGCTCGGCGCTTCCCGTCGGAGCCTCACCCAAACCGTCCCAGGCGATCGGCGCTCCGGCCACCGGCGCGTTGCAGCCGGTGCCGGAAACGCAGCAGCCGGACAGCGCGAGGCCGGTAGCGAGGAGTGCCAGGAGTTTCGTGTACATCGCTGCTCCGCTCGAGGCCGCACTAGATACCATGGATTGACAACAACATCATTGCACTCAAGCCAGTAGCTTTGACGTTAATACGGCGAAAACACGCCCAGCCCGTTATCGGTTGGATTGAATAAGGAAATGCCATGGGGCGGCCCGACATCACCGCTTGGCCAATTCCACGGCGCGGCCGCGTTCGCCAACTACCTTCACTTCGTCCTTGCCGCAGTTGAAATCACGAGCATATTTGTCCGCAGCCTCGCGGGCGAGTTGGTTCGGATTGCGATTGGCCTGGCCATCGATATAGGCGACGTGGCAGACCGGCCCGGGCGGCAATCGAGTGACGGCCAGCATCGGTTTTGCCATTGGCCGTCCGTTCCTGTCCTCATCGGCGTTGTCGGCGATCAGCCAGCGCTGGATGATCGCGAAAGGTTTGCCGTCCGCCGCCCGCCATTCGACGGTATGGGCGGTCGAATTGAAGGGGCCGAACCAGACCTGAGACGCCGGTTCCCCGGCGGCAGCCTTCTGGTTGCGGCCGACCGAGACGGTTTCGCGCAGATCGTCTTCGCTGATCAGCACCACGAGGCCCGATTTGCCGGGACAACCCCGTGTGGCGCTGCCGTCGAGGTCGCTCGACCTGCCGATTGTGCGACAGTCCTTTGGCGCCGATGACGTATAGCTGCTGCTGAACGTTTGGGCTTTCGCCGATGAAAGCGGGCCGGACAGCGCGACAACGGCCAATCCGGTCAACAAGCAGGAGAAACGTTTCATCCGAACAGTCTTCGCGTGGGGAACCTCAATGGTCAGACGCGTGCAAGCTGGGGAAGGTTCAACGGAATGCCGCGAAATACCTGACATCGTCACGGAATCGTCCTAGAACGTCGGCTTCGCAATTTCCCTCGTTTCCCGAGCGTGCAGTAAATCGATCGTCATGCCCTCCATTCCCTCGAATAAGCCCTACCGCGTTGGCCGTTCCCGCACCGGACTTGGTCTCTTCGCCACCAAACCGATCAAGAAGGGCAGCAAAATCATCCGCTACTTCGGGCCGCTACTGGATTCGAAGAAGAAAAAAGACGACGCGATCGAGAACAAGTACCTGTTCGAACTGAACGACCGCTGGACCATCGACGGCTCGGTGCGCAAGAACATTGCGCGCTACATCAACCACGCCTGCAGGCCGAACGCGGAATCCGACGTCAAGCCGCGCAAGCGCAAGGTCATCATCCGCGCCATCAAGAACATCGAGCCGGGCGAGGAGATCAATTACGATTACGGCACGGACTACTTCAAGGCCTATCTGAAGCCGATCGGCTGCAAGTGCGAGGCTTGCGAGAAGAAGCGCAAGAAGCAGCGCGCCGAGGCGCGGGCGGAGAAGGCCCGCCTCAAGGCCAAGGCCGAGCGAAAGGCGCTGAAGAAGGCGGAAAAGCTTGCGCGCGAGAAGGCGGAAGCCAAAGCGAAGCTGAAGAAAAAGGCGGAGCGGGAGGCGAAGAAGCCGCTCAAGCTGAACGGCGGTTCTCCCGAGGACAAGGCGCTCAAAGGCAAGACTTCGAAGAAGACGGCTTCCAAGGGCAAGGTACTCAAGACGAAGTCAGGCGCCGGCAAATCGCTCAATGGCAAGCAGCTGAACGGCAACGGCCGCGTCAAGGTCGCCCGCAAGAAATCGACCGAAAAGCTGCCGACCGACATGACGGTTCAGACTGCCGCGCAGGCGCCGGTTTTCCAGGCGGAGCCGGCTGTATCCCCCGAGGTCTCATCCGCCGGGCTTGTGCACTGATTTCGGCAGCGACGAATCCCCGAAGTTGACGGCCGAGCGCTGAATGATCGCGCCTGTCGCGTCGACCACGACGCGAAAGCGGCGGTGCTCGGAGAAGAAGGTGAGGCGATGCCGGCCGCTGTCGGCGTCGATCCCACGCTCGGCAAGGCTCGTGATCTTGCCTTCGCGCATGTCCCGCTGAAGCCGGGGCAGGGCAAGGCCGAGTCCTTCGGCCACGATGGCCGCGTCGATCTGCACGGCGCCATTCTCGAATTCGATTGGTTTCATGGGATGCACCTCGTTGCGCCTCGTCACGCTGGCGCCGGTATTCGTCGGAGCTGCGCAGGATAGGCGCATTCCGCAAGCGTGGTGGCGTCGAGCTCCAGCATGAAGGCTTCGCGTGCGGCCGCCAGCTTTGCTTTCAACCGGCAGCGCGGCTTCAGCACGCAACTGCCGCCATCCTCGCGAAAACATTCCACCAGCGCAGGCCCTTCCAGCGCTCGCACCACTTCGCCGATCGTGATCGATTGCGCGGGGCGAGCCAGCGTGAACCCGCCGCCGACGCCGCGCTGGGTGCTGATGAAGCCGCTGTCGGCGAGATCGCGCACCACCTTGGCCAGGTGATTGCGGGAAATGCCGAACTCGGCCGCGATCTCGTTGGTCGCGAATGACCGGCCCGGTTCGCCGGCCAGCCGCATCAGCGCGCGCAAGGCAAAATCCGTGAACGACGTCAGGCGCATGGGACCCTCGATAAGTTTTGGCTTGCAAATCCTCTATAGCAATCTAAATAGGTATTTGAAATGCCTATTTAAGGACTGGCGAGATTTAAGGGCTACCGAGATGGAAGCGATCGTGACAGGACCGGAGCGGCGCGAGCGGATGACGGCCGAGATCATGGAGAGAACCGGGATTACCGAGGTGCTGATCGAGCGCCTGGTGCACGGCTTTTACGCCAGGGTGCGCGCCGACGCCGTGCTGGGCCCGGTCTTCGACGCCAGGATCAGGGATTGGGAGCCGCATCTTGCGCAGATGTGCGCGTTCTGGTCGTCGGTCGCTTTGATGACGGGGCGCTATCACGGCACGCCGATGGCCAAACATCTGCCGCTGCCGGTTGACGCTGATCATTTCGACCGCTGGCTCGAACTGTTCGAGGCCACCGCGCGCGAGATCTGTCCGCCCGAAGCGGAAGCGCATTTCGTGGAACGGGCGCGGCGGATTGCATCGAGCCTCGAACTCGGCATCGCCGGCGGGCAGGGCGTCATGCTCGGCAACGGTGAAAGATTTCGGCGCAACCAGGCAGGAGCAGTGTGATGGCTTATCGTGCGCATGTCGTGAAAAATGAGGATGCAGGCAATCCGTATGCTGGAAGCAGCCTGGTGCCGATGCTCATCATCGGGCTTGTACTGACTTTTGCGGGAATGATTGCGGCGGTGGTTTTGAGTTGATGAGTGGGGTCGTCATTCCGGGATGGTGCGTTAGCACCAGACCCGGAATCTCGAGATTCTCAGGTGCGCAATTGCGCACCGTAGTTCGATGCTTTCGCATCGCCCCGGAATGACGGCTGAACTTACGCAGGCACTACGCCACCACTCTTGCGCAGCCCGACATACTGCAACTCCGCGAACACGCCAGTCGCGATCGCCTGCGCCACGATGAAGACCTGGCCGAGCAGGTTCGGGCTCACTGCGCCTGAGAACAACAGCGCGATGCTGCCGAGCGTCCACGCGGCGTTGCCCACGATCACGACCCATACCAGCGCTTTCATCACGGATGACCGCGTGCCGAGCCAGCCGACCAGCGCCGTGTAGGCGATCAGGAACAGGCCCGACTCGCGCAGCAAGGCTTCCGGCAGATTTAGGAGTGGGGCGAGCATGCCCGCGCCCAGCGTCAGGGCTACCGCCGCGACGCCGCTGAAGATGGCATCGGCGAGCAGGGCGCGGCTCAGGAATGTTGACGGTTGGATCATGGGTCTCTCCTTCGTTTGCTTTGGGGTGGGGGATCGATCAGCGCTGCAGCAGCGACCGCAACTGACGCACAAGTCGCATCTGACAGAGTGCCTTGCCGATCCTGTTCTCGATCGTCTGCACCTGCACGAACACGAAGACGCCGGTGTCATGCACCACGGGTTCAGGCATGTTCAGCGAACGCGCTACCAGCCAGGTCACTAGATTGAGTGACCAGCGAACCATGGCGGCGGCGAACCGGAAGAGGGAAAGCATCAGCATCGGTCATCTCCTGTGTCGCAAAGATGACCCGGTCCGGGACCGTTTTCGATTACCTCGGACGTAATGGAATGCATGAAATTCGCATGGTAGGTTTTCCACCATGAACGCACATGCTTCTGCGGCGCGAGCCGAACAAACCAAAGCCCAGCATATCGGCGATCACCTGCGCGAGTGGCGGCAGCGACGTCACCTGAGCCAGCTCGATCTCGCAGGCGATGCCGAGATATCCGCCCGTCACCTCAGTTTCGTCGAAACCGGCCGCGCGGCGCCGTCGCGCGAAATGGTGCTCAGGCTTGCCGAACGATTGGAGGTTCCCTTGCGTGAACGCAACGTGCTGCTGGTCGCGGCCGGGTTTGCGCCGGCGTTTCCGCAGCGCTCGCTCGACGATCCCGCGCTCAAATCGGCGCGGGCTGCGATCGATCTCGTTCTGAAGGCGCATGAGCCAAATCCGGCGCTGGCCTATGACCGGCACTGGAATCTGGTGACGGCCAACCGGATGGTGGCGCCGTTGCTCAAGGGCCTGCCCCCGCATTTGCTCGGGCAGCCCCTCAACATTCTAAGGCTGGCCTTTCACCCCGAAGGGCTGGCGCCGCGCACGGTCAATCTCGCCGAATGGAGCGCGCACTTGCTGGAGCGGCTGCACCGGCAATGCGAGGCGACGGCCGATCCTGAGCTGCTCAAACTGCATCAGGAATTGAAAGCCTATCGGATGCCCGCGCGTTCGGGCCCGGTCTCGGCAGACAATGTCGCGATCCCGTTCAAGCTGCGCCTCAATGGCGACGTGCTGAGCTTCATCTCCACGACGATGGTTTTCGGCACGCCGGTCGACATCACGCTGCAGGAGCTGGCGCTGGAAACATTCTTTCCCGCCGACGACCTCACGGCACAGCGAATGCGGGAGATGGCGGCGAGTTCGACGTAACCTGTAGGATGGGTAGTCCGTAGGATGGGTAGAGCGCAGCGAAACCCATCAATCCATTGCGCGGAGAGATGATGGGCTTCCTGCGCTCTACCCATCCTACGAAGCTACGCGACGGCGGAGCAGGTCAGTTTGCCTTCTCGATCAACCCTTCCAGCAGGCGCTTCAATTCTGCCGTGGCCTTGTCGCCGTAATTCTCGGCGATGAACTCCTCCTGGCTGAGTGCCAGCGAGTTCAGGCGCTGGGTCAGCGCCTTGCCGCGGTCGGACGAGAACATCAGCACCTTGCGCCGGTCGTCGGCATCCTGGACCCGGTAGACGAGGGCGTCGGATACCATGCGGTCGACCATCTTGGTCAGGGTCGGATGATTGAGCAATACGGCTTCGGCCAGCTCACCCATCGAGTGGCCCTTGCCGTCGGAAAGAACTTTCAGAATGCGCCACTGCTCGACCGGCACGCCTTCCTTCCGAAAACGCGCGTCGAGCTGACGATTGATCTCCCGGTTCGCCTGCGCAAGCAGATAGGCGAGATGCTCGGTGATGGGTTTGCTGGGCGATTTTGCCAAGGGTTTGAACTTCGTAATGGGGTTTTGGGTGAATATTCAGCGCTTCTTGCTTGATCTATATGCATGGGAATCGTTGAATATTCAATATTTTCCACTAGGATATTTTCGTTGTCGATCGTCTTGCCGATGGTAGTCTGATCAGCGCCGGACGTGAGTTGAAAGGAGAGCGAATTGCTCTCGCTGTCGCAATTTGGAGCTGCCGGTGCGCCGTCGATGCCGCCGGAATGGCTGCTCAGGGGATTCTCAGGCATCGGGGAGGGCACCTCGGGGCCAGCGCTCGGCCCGCTTCGCGCGCGCAGTGACCGCAAGAAATTGCGCATCGCCAATTTTGTCGGACTGTCGGGTCCGTCGGGGATCTGGGGGCCGGCCTCCATCAACAGCACGTTGCTCGGTGTTTCCGAGATCAACCGCCGCGGCGGCATTCTCGGCCGCGAGATCGAAGTCGCATTCCACGACACCGGCGGCGATATCAACGAGGTGACACGGACGGCGGCCGACATCGTCGCGTCCGAAGAGGCCGACCTCGTCATGGGCTCGCATATCAGCGCGGTCCGGGTGGCGTTGCGCAAGGTGGTCGCCGGCCACATTCCCTACCTCTACACGCCGGTCTATGAGGGCGGCGAGCGAACGCCCGGCGTCATGGCCATCGGCGAGACGCCGGGAGCGCAATGGCAGCCGGCCATCGAGTGGCTGGCCAACACCAGGCAGGCCTCTAACTTCTATCTGATCGGCAGCGACTATGTCTGGCCGTGGCTCTCCCACAAGGCGATCAAGGAATACATCGCCGATGCCGGCGGGCGCGTGGTCGGCGAAGAGTTCGTGCCGATCGGCCAGCACAATCACAGCCGACAGATCGAGCGCATCCGGGCCGCAAGGCCCGACGTGGTTTTGATCACGCTGATCGGGGCTGATAGCGTTGTCTTCAATCGCGCCTTTGCCGAGCGGGGACTGGGCTCGCAAATGCTGCGGCTGGCCGGCGCGATGGACGAGACCGTGCTGCTCGGGATCGGCGCCGACAACACCGAAAACCTGTATTGCGCCTCCGGCTATTTCATCGACAGGGCCTCGCCGGACAACGATGCCTTCCGCAGCGAATATGAAGCGGAGTTCGGCCGCCACGCGCCGCCGCTCGGCTCGATCGCGCAGTCAAACTACGAAGGGTTGCGCTTTCTGGAGACGGTCGCATCGCGCGCAGGATCGTGGGCCAGGAAGCCGCTGCTCTCTGCGGCCGCCAATGTGGACTATCAGGGTGCGCGAGGCACCATCGGTATCCGGCGCGGTAACGCGCGCATGCCGATCTATCTTGCGGCCGCCAATGGACTCGACTTCCGCCTGATTAAACAGTTCTGACGGCGGGCGGGCATCGTGCGGGGAATGGAAGCTTTGCGAAATAATACTTGAAAAGGAAAATATTTCCGTTTCTATTGATGCGAGCGGGCTCGCCCTTCAAGCGGCAACTCGTCTCGCGCGTTCAGGAGAAACAGGAGGAATCATCGTGACAGTAGCGCTTCCAACCCCCGATCAACTGCGCGCGGTCGCCGACCAGTGCGGTCTGGCATTGACCGACGAGGACGTCGCTTCCTTCCGTGGACTGATGCAGGGCTCCGTCGATGCCTACAACGCCGTGGGCGCGATGCCGGACGAAGTCCCGATCGTGAAATACCCGCGCACGCCGGGCTATCGGCCCGGCCCCGAAGAGAATCCGCGCAACGCCTGGTACCGCAAGGCGACCGTCAAGGGTGCGGCGAGCGGCAAGCTGAAGGGCAAGGTCGTGGCGCTGAAGGACAACATCATGCTGGCCGGCGTGCCGATGATGAACGGCTCCGCGACGCTCGAAGGCTACGTGCCGGATTTCGACGCTACCATCGTCACGCGCATGCTCGATGCTGGCGCCGAGATCGCCGGCAAGGTGCATTGCGAGTCGTTCTGCATATCCGGCGGCAGCCACACCAATTCGACCGGCCCGGTCCACAATCCGCACAAGATGGGATTCTCCGCCGGCGGTTCGTCCTCGGGCAGTGCCGTGGTTGTCGCGCTCGGCGAGGTCGACATGGCGATCGGCGGCGACCAGGGCGGATCGATCCGGATGCCGTCCTCGTTCAGCGGCACCTACGGCATGAAGCCGACCTGGGGGCTGGTGCCCTACACCGGCGTCATGCCGATCGAAATCTTCGTCGACCATACCGGGCCGATGACCGCGAACGTTGCCGACAACGCCCTGCTGCTCGAAGTGCTCGCCGGCGATGACGGCTACGATCCGCGCATCAAGGCGCCCAAGGTCGAGGAATACACCAAGGCGCTTGGCGGCGGCGTCAAGGGCATGAAGATCGCCGTCATCAAGGAAGGCTTTGAACAGGCCGGTGCCGAAGCCGGCGTCAACGAGAGTGTGCGGGAGGCGGCCAAGCGGCTGGCGAGCCTCGGCGCCACCGTCGAGGAAGTCTCGATCCCGATGCACATGATCGCGCCGGCGGTCTGGACGCCGATCGGCGCCGAAGGCATCGCCCAGACCATGATGTTCGGCGACGGTTACGGCCTCAGCCGTTCGGATCTGTATTCGACATCGCTGATGGATTTCCACCGCGGTTGGCGCGGGCAGGCGGACTCGCTGTCGGAAACGACAAAGCTGTTCCTCATGCTTGGCGTCTACATCAACAACAATTTCGGTCCGCGTTACTACGGCAAGTCCGTCAACATCTCCCGTCGCGTGACCGCCGCCTATGACAAGGTTCTGGAGAGCTACGATCTCCTGTTGATGCCGACCACGCCGATGAAGGCGACGCCGCTGCCCGCGCCGGGCGCTCCCCGCGAGGAAGTGTGTCAGCGCGCGTTCGAGATGATCACCAACACCGCGCCGTTCGATATCACGCACCACCCGGCGATGTCGGTGCCCTGCGGCATGGTCGACGGGCTTCCGATCGGCCTGATGCTGGTCGGCAAGCATTTCGATGAAATGACCATCTATCGCGCCGCGCATGCCTTCGAGCAATCGGGCGACTGGAAGAAAATGTAGCAGCCGAATACCGCGGGGGCCGGTGAAAAGGGTGCTGGTGATGCCACATGGATAATCTGTTCGTCGCACTGTTCGAGATCCTGAGTTTCGGCGCGATCGTCGTTCTGGTCGTGCTGGGGCTCGGAATCATCGCCAGCATGATGGGCATCTTCAACTTCGCGCAGGGCGAGTTCGTCCTGCTCGGGGCCTACGTCACCTATCTCGTCTATAGCGCCGGCCTGCCGGTCTGGCTTGGAATGCTGGCGGCGCCCTTCGTCGTCGGTGCACTTGGGTTTGTGCTGGAGCGGACTATTGTCCGGCGGTTTTACGCCGCACCGATCGTCGCGATGCTCGGCACCTACGCCCTCGGTCTCATCATCCGCGAAATCGTTCGCGGTCTGATCGGCGGATTGTATCTGTCGGTGCCGGAGCCGCTCGGCGGTTCGGTCAATATCGGCACCATGCATTTCTCCACCTGGCGGCTGGTGATCATTCTCATCACGGCGCTGGTGATGGTCGGCAGCTATCTCCTGTTGTCGCGTACCGCTTTCGGATTGCGCATACGGGCGTCGCTGGAGAATCCCGCGCTCGCCCGCGCATCGGGCATTTCGACCAATGCGATCTATGGCGCCACCTTTGCGTTCGGCGCGGCACTCGCGGGCCTTGCGGGTGCGTTGATCGTGCCGGTGTTCTCGCTGTTCGCCGATCTCGGCCTGCGCTTCCTGATCCAGGGGTTCGTCGCCGTCATGGTCGGCGGGATCGGCTCGTTCGCAGGCCCGGTGGCGGGTGCGGGCGTGATCGGCACGCTCGCGGCGGCACTGCCGTGGATCATTCAGCCCGTGATCGCCGACGTGCTCGTGTTCGTTCTCGCCATCATCTTCATCAAGTTTCGGCCGCAAGGCCTGATTTCAGCAAAGGGGGTCTAGTCCATGTCCAGCGACCGCAACAATCTCAGCCGCCGGCGATTTCTCTCCAATTTCGCCTTTGCCAGCACCGCGATCGCCACGGGCGTCGGCAGCTGGGTCGTCCGCCCCGACTGGGCGAACGCGCAGGCGGCCCCGATCAAGGTCGGCGTCGCGACCGATCTGACCGGTCCGATCGGCTATGCCGGCAATGCGAACGCCAACGTCGCCAGGATGGTGGTCAAGGAAATCAACGACGCCGGCGGGCTGCTTGGCCGGCCGCTGGAACTGTTCATCGAGGACACCGCGTCCAATGAATCGGTCGCGGTCGGCAACGTTCGCAAGCTCATTCAGCGCGACAAGGTCGATCTGGTGCTGGGCGGCATTACCAGTTCGATGCGCAATGCCATCAAGGATGTGATCGTGGCGCGCGGCAAGACGCTCTACATCTATCCGCAGTTGTACGAGGGCAAGGAATGCACGCCCTATCTGTTCTGCACCGGGCCGACGCCGGCGCAGCAGTGCGACGAATTCATTCCCTGGCTGATCAAGAACGGCGGCAAGCGGTTCGCGCTGCCTAGCGCCAATTATGTCTGGCCCCATACGCTGAACGTCTACGCCCGCAAGGTGATCGAGGCCAATGGCGGCGAAGTCGTCTTCGAGGAATACTACCCGCTCGACCAGATCGACTTCTCTGCCACGGTGAACCGGGTCATTTCCAACAAGGTGGACGTGGTGTTCAACACCGTGATCCCGCCCGGAGTCGGACCGTTCTTCAAGCAGCTTTACGAGGCAGGCTTCCTGAAAAACGGCGGCCGGTTGGCATGCGTCTATTACGACGAGAACACGCTCAACATCAACCAGGCCACCGAGATCGAAGGGCTTGCGAGTTGCCTCGACTATTTCAAGGCGCTGACGCCGGAAGATCCGTTCAGCGCGAAGCTTCAGGCAGCCTATGAAAAGCAGTTCCCGGGCACATTCCTGTTCGCCGCCGGAAGTGCCGCGACCGGAGCCTATCGCGCGCTCAAGCTTTGGGAAGCCGCCGTCAAGGAGGCCGGCAAGGTCGATCGCGACGCGGTCGCGGCAGCACTGGATCACGCGAAGATCGCCGAAGGTCCAGGCGGGCCTGCGGAGATGGTTCCCGGCAAGCGGCACTGCAAGATGAAGATGTACACGGCGGTCGCCAAGGGCGGCAATTACCAGATCGTTGCGCGTAGCGCCGGCCTCGTCGATCCCAAGGAATGCTGAACGCAACATTGGCGCAATGCTGAGTGCAAACATGCTGCAGCGGCGACCCGCCGCTGCAAACCGAGGGGCGAATTGCTGGCAACTTGATGACAGAAACGACAGAGACGACGCCGTTGAGGCTACCGCTTCATGCCAGCCGTTCGCGCCGATGGCAGGTGCTTCCGATCATCGAAATCCTTGTGCTGCTGATCGCAGCGCTTCTGCCGCTGGTGCTGAAGGACTATCTGACGATCTATGCGACGCGGGTCCTGATCCTGTGCCTGTTCGCGCTCTCGTTCGATCTGGTGTGGGGATACGCCGGCATCATGAGCTTTGGGCAGGCCGTGTTCTTCGGCACCGCCGGATATGGCGTCGCCCTGATCGCCCGCGATCTCGGCATCACCTCGATCCTGCTGGTGCTGCCGGCCGGGCTGCTGATCGGGCTGACGTTCGCCTTGCTGCTCGGCGGCTTTCTTCTGCTCGGCCGCCATCCGGCCAGCGTGATCTTCGTTTCGCTGGGCACGCTCACCGGCTCGTACGCAGCGGATCGCGTGGCGCGGGGCTGGTACTATCTCGGAGGCCAGAACGGCATTCCGTCGATCCCGCCGATGTCGCTCGGCAGCTACGACATCACCGAGGGGCCGGTCTATTACTACCTGGCGCTCGGCATTCTCGTGCTCGCCTATCTCCTGTGCCGCTTCCTGGTTCGGTCGCAGTTCGGTCTCGCGCTCGCAGGTCTGCGCGAGAACGAGCAACGGATCGCCTTCTTCGGTTATCAGGTGCAACGCCTCAAGGCGATCATCTTTTCCTTCGCCGGCGCCATCGCGGGGCTCGCAGGCAGCCTCTACGCATTCCATGAAGGTTTCGTCTGGCCCAACATTTTGGGCGTGGTGATGTCGACGCAGGTCGTGCTCTACGTCCTGTTCGGCGGTTCCGGCACGTTGATCGGAGCCGTCATCGGCACGATTGCGATCGAGGCAGTCAGTTTCTGGCTGTCGAACAGCTACCAGGAGATCTGGCCGATCATTCTCGGCGTCCTGTTGCTGCTGGTCATCCTGTTTCGTCCCGCTGGCCTCGTCAGCCTGATCCTCAGCGAGCGCGAGCGTGTCGGCAATTTCGGCCGGCCGCCGGGGAAGGGCGATCATGGCTCTTCTTGAGGCGCGAGGCCTGGTCAAGATATTCGGCAAGCTCACGGCCCTGAACGGTGCCGACCTGACGGTTGCGGAGAATGAATTCCACGGCCTTATCGGTCCGAATGGCTCGGGCAAGAGCACGCTGATGAAATGCGTCGCCGGTGCGGAGATCCCGACGTCAGGCACGGTGACGTTCGGCGGCCGCGATATCTCGCTAGCTTCTCCAGCCGAGCGGGCGCGCGCCGGCATGAGCCTCAAGTTCCAGATCACCAGCGTGCTGCCGGCCTTGACCTTGTACGACAACATTCTGCTGGCGCTGCAGGCGCAGACTTCGCTTCCGCGGCTGGTATTCTCGCGCACCCGCGGAATCCTCCACGACCGCGTCATGGCCATGCTCGAGCAATTCCGTCTGGTGGACCGCGCGATGGATCCCGCCTCGGCACTTTCGCACGGCCAGCAGCAATGGCTTGAAATCGCGATGGCGCTGGCGCCTGAGCCGAAACTGCTGCTGCTGGACGAACCCACCGGCGGCATGAGCCTCGAGGAGCGGCGGGTCACGGGCGAACTGCTGCAACCTATCAAGAAGCGCTGCTCGCTCGTCATCGTCGAGCACGATCTCGATTTCATCCGCGACATCTGCGACCGGCTGACCGTGCTCGACCAGGGAGCCGTGCTGGATTGCGGTTCGGTCCAGCACATCCAGTCGAGCGCCCGGGTTCAGGAGGTCTATCTGCGCCGTGCCTGACCAGGACAAGTTTCTCGATATCCGGAATGTCGACGCAGGCTACGGCCGCAGCCAGGTGCTGTTCGGCGTCACGCTGGGCGTTCCCTGGCGCGGCGGCGTCGCCATCCTCGGCCGCAACGGCGCCGGCAAGACGACGCTGATGAAGGCCATCGTCGGCGAATTGCCGCTGCTCGGCGGCTCCGTCAGTCTCGACGCGCGCAGCGTCGGGCAATTGCCGACGGAGCGGCGGATTCGGCTCGGCCTCGGATATGTCCCGCAGGAACATGCGGTGTTCGGCCGGCTCTCGGTGCGCGACAATCTTGCCGGCGGCGCGCTGACCAACCGCGACAGCCAGGCCGTGAACCGTGTGCTGGAGATTTTTCCGAAGCTCGGCCAGCGCATGGACCAGGTCGCCGGCACATTGTCGGGCGGCGAACGCAAGATGCTCGCGATCGGCCGCGCCTTGTTGTCGAACCCGCGCGTGCTGCTGCTGGATGAGCCGACCGAAGGCGTCTGGATCGGCGTGATCGAGGAAATCACCGAGCGCCTGATCCTGCTCGCGAAAGAGATTGCGGTGGTGATCGTGGAGCAGCATCTCGATCTTGCGCTGCGTGTCGCAGACCGGGCCTTTGTGCTCGATCGCGGAAGGGTCGCGATAACAGGATCGGCGCAGGAGGTTCGCAACGATCCGAGGCTTCTGCAGTATCTGGCGCCCTGACACGTCCGCGCTACCGCGCTGCCCTGCAGCATAGTCGCGACCAAGGCCCGCCGGCCTGCTCGGCGACACCAAACAGGGGCCTTCAGGCCTGAAATAGTGGTCATCGACGCCCTCCGCGCCACCAACTGATACGCAAGGCGATGCGAGACATGCGGGCAGCGCCCTTGTGTGATTGCCCATTCCGCCTATTTTGGGCTCCAGCCAACCCCCGAGGAGATGCCGATGAGCACCCTGAAGCCATTGAAGATCGACATCGTCTCCGACGTGGTCTGCCCGTGGTGCTATATCGGCAAACGCCGGATCGAAGACGCGCTGGCGCTGGTGCCTGATGTTCCCGTCGAAGTGCGCTGGCGGCCGTTCTTCCTCAACTCCTGGGTGCCGCGCGAGGGCATCAGCCGCGACGAATACCTCACCGCCAAATTCGGCTCCGTCGAGGCCTATAAGGGCATCGCCGGCCGCGTCGTCGCCGCAGCTGATGAGGAGGGGCTGACTTATCGGCCCGAGCTGGTGAAGCGCCAGCCCAACACGACCGATTGCCACCGGTTGATCCATTGGGCCGAGGCCTCAGGCAAATCGGCCGAGATGAAGCAGCGGTTGATGGAATTGTATTTCCGCGATGGCGGCGACCTGACCGATGTGGACGTGCTGGTGCAGGCCGCCGCGGATATCGGCCTTGACGGCGACGATATCCGCAAGCGCCTGGCCACCGACGAGGACGTCGCACTGATCTCGGGCCAGGCGCAGGAGGCCTCAGACAAGGGCATCTCCGGCGTGCCGACTTTCGTGTTCGCTCAGAAATACGCCGTGTCCGGTGCCCAGCCGGCCGAGCAACTGGCCCGCGCGATCCGTCAGGTGTCTGGCGAGATCAACGCACAGGCGGCGGAGTAGTCGAGGGGCTTGAATAAGCCGGCGGTCTACGCCAAGGTCGATGGCAGGAGATCAATTGTGAAGATCAAGATTGTTGTGCATGAAGCGGAAGAGGGCGGCTTTTGGGCCGAAGTCCCCGCGATTCCTGGCTGCGCTACGCAGGGCGACAGCATGGAAGAGCTCATGCAAAATCTTCGTGAGGCGATCGAAGGGTGCCTTTCCATCGAAGTCTCGCCACCAGAACCGGGCGGCGTTGAACGGATGCTGGAACTGCCTGCATGAAATCGGTGACCGGCCGCGACTTCGCTCGCATCGTCGAGCGTCACGGTTGGGTTCTGCTTCGCATCAGCGGTAGCCATCATATCTATGGCAAGGACGGAAGCGTGGTCCGACTTTCGATTCCGATCCACGGCAACAAACCGTTGAAGCGTGGCTTGCTGCGACATCTGACGAAAATCGCAGAGCTTTTTGACGAAGATCTTTAGCATTCCGCATTCGAACAAATCACAAAATCTTGGGGAGACGTCATGATCTACGAACTGCGAACCTATACCGTAAAGCCCGGCACCCTCGGCGACATGGTGAAGGCGGCGAGCACGATATCGCGCGATATCCGCAAGGACGACTTCGGTAAGCTCGAAGGCTACTGGCTGACCGAGATTGGGCCGCTCAACCAGGTCCTGCACATGTGGAGCTACAACAGCTTCGACGAGCGTGCGCGGTTGCGCGCCGAACTCGCCAAGAATCCGCGCTGGACCGGCGAGTACGTTCCGCTGATCCGTCCCTTGCTGGTCCGTCAGGACGTCCGCCTGATGAACGCAGTGCGGCCGCCGGTTGCGCCGGCTTCGACAGGCAATGTCTACGAACTCCGTAACTATCGCGGCAAGGCGGCCGGTGGCCTCAAGCAGTGGCTCGATGCGTTCACTGCGGTGCTGCCGGAGCGCGAGAAATATTCGAAGATCGTGGGCCTCTGGACGACCGAAGCGGGGCAGCCCAACGAGGCCTGCCACATCTGGGCCTATCCCAGCCTGAACGCGCGTGCCGAAGCGCGCGGCAATGCCATGAAGGATCCTGCCTGGCAGGCATTCCTCGGAAAGGGGCCGGGCTTCCTCGAGGAGATGCACTCGACCATCATGCTGCCCGCGCCGCATTCGCCATTGCAGTGAGGCGCGGCGCGCCTGCGTGGCTCAAGTGCTCTTGAGGTAATAGTTCGCGCGTTTTCCGAGTGCGATCCGCCGCAGCACGCGGCGCATCGCCATGGAGGCGCGCAGCGGCCTGATGGCGGTCGTGACGGTGCGATAGAACGCCAGCTTGAGCGTATCGAACACCGGCTGTTTCCCCGGCGGCTGCTGCGGCAGGCCAATGCCGCGCAGCATCGAATTGAAGAAGTGCAGGTCGTTCATCCGCCGCACTTCGCGCGTCTTCCAGGTAATCGCCATCGAGATCGAGAACGAACCCGCCGTGCGCACCCAATGCGGCCACTGGTATGGCACGTAGCAGCCGTCGCCCGCGAACAGATGGAATTCCTGGCCGCGGGGCGCAAAGCTCTCGTCGTATTTCAGGTTGCGATGCTTGGTCATCGAGCGCTCGATCTCGTCGTCGGAGACGATCGAGCGGTCGGCATTGTCGAAGATCGTGAAGAATTTTTCGCCGTGAATGTGCACGAAGAGATTGTCTTCGCTGTCGAGGTGGAACGGCGTGGTCGAGTTCGGCGAGGACACGAACAGAAATCCCTCGATCTGCTCGAAGCCGGCGTCGGCCACGCTGTTGAAGCCGCGTGCACGGGCGACCGAAAGCAGCGTGTCCTCCAGCAACGCTCGGTATTCCGGCGAGTTCTCGACGCGCTTGAGCACCATCCAGGCGCCGGCGGTTTCGATGCTCTTGACCACTTCGACTGGATCGAGGTCCACGGATGGAATGGCATCCGGATCCTGGCTGATCGCGACCTTGCCGGAATTGTATTCGATCAGGTCGCGCGGCAGCTCGGAAGCCAGTTGCGCAATACGCGGCAGCATCAGCAGCGGATGGCCGGCCAGCCTGTGGCGGATCGCAAACGGTTTCAGCGGAAAGTCGCGCCGGAGCGCGTCGCGATCGGCCGTGATCACGGGCGCGACGGATGTGAGGGTGTTCACGAGGATTTCTCCTGATTTTTTCTGAGCAGATGAACGAGGCGCCGCGCCGGCTCGCGAATCGCACCACGCAGGGCCAGTGAAGCGCGGACCAGCGGAACCATCGGATCGCCGCGCCGCAGCGGAATCACGACGTCGCCGATCGCAAGGCGGCCGCGCCAGATCGGGTTGATCATGGGATGATCGGCGGTTGCGGTGGAATCGACCGTGGCGATGGCCGGGTCGGCGCAGAGGTGGCGGGTCAGGTCCAGCGTCAGCTGTACGCCGGGCGAAAATTTTGCGAAGCGCTCGTCGACGCCGAGCTTGAAGTAGAAGGCGCGGCCCTGGTGGCGCAGTACGATCGCGGCGGCCACCGCGGTCTCGCCGGCGCGCAACGTCGCGATCTCGCACTGGCCGGTCTCGGCCAGCGCCGCAGTGGCGCGGCGGACGAAGGCTGCATCGCCTGCCTCCTGCGCGAGCGCAGTGCCCCGTTTACCCTTCCAGCCGCTGGCTTCCAGCATCAGGAATGTTTCGACCGCAACGGCCATTTCGGCCGGCGTGCGCGCCACCTCGAAATCCACGGTGCCGTTTTCGGCGAGGCGGTTGCGCTGGCGGCGGAGTTCTTTCAGCTTCTTGGCGCCCAGCGCATCGCGCAGCACTTCATCGGCGTCGCCCGAGGCGTCGAGGCATGCGCGGACGTGCGATTGCAGCACGAGCGGTGCCATGCCGTTGCGATGCAGCACGCTTGCGAAGGCTTTGATCGCCGCGCCATCGATCGAGGTGTCGCGCAGCATCAGCGCGTGGGCGCCTGCCTGGCGGGCCTGCTGCAGAATGCCTGCGACGGCATCCTCCGGCGCGTCGCGATCGAGCAGGGGGGTGCAAAGCGTGCCATAGGGGTTGGCGCTGACGAGCACAGGCAGCGGGATCTTGTAGGCACGCCACATCGAAATGACCGGCATGAGACCGATCAATTTCGAAGCATCGCCCCACGCGCTGAGTGCCGAGACTCCGGTTCGGCCGCGTGCGGTTGCGTTTACTGCCAACGCCCAGTCCGGGAGGTAATAGCCGTTCGGCTCGATGGCACGCTCGGAAAGCGCGCGCCATGCGAGCGAGGATATGCCGGCAAGCGGCGTCAGCCCGCTGGCATTTGCGATCCACGCAGATTCTCGCTTGGCATCCTTGTCCGCTGCAGGACGGACTACCGCTTCAGCAATATCGACCACTTCCCCGTATCCCCATTCGCGATCTATTCGCCGACGACGCCCGCGGGCGCTGCCTGCTTCCATCGCGTTCACGGGCGATGCTAGGCGAGAGAAGTGGAAAATAGGGATCGTGCCATCCATTGATTTGAATGGTCGCGTTAACGAGCCGTCCACCATACGAGGGCGCGGACCGCCGTCAGGCCACCTCGGCGGCCGCCTCGGCAAGGAATTTAGCCTCGAATTCGTCAGCCGGCATCGGCCGTCCGAAGTAATAGCCCTGGCCTTCCTCGCAACCCATGCCGACAAGGAAGTCGGCGGTGGCGCGGTTCTCGATGCCTTCGGCGATGACCGACAGGCCCAATTGCCTGGAAAGCCCGATAGTCGAACTGACGATTGCCGCATCGTCGGGATTGGCCAGCAGGCCGAACACGAAGGAACTGTCGATTTTCAGGCCGTCCAGCGGGAATTTCTTCAGGTAGCTCAGGCTGGCAAAGCCGGTGCCGAAATCGTCGAACACGATGCGAACGCCGAGTTCCTGAATCTTCAGGAACGTATTCAGCGCACCCTGCTCGTCATGCAGCAGGATGTCTTCGGTGACCTCCAGCTCGAGGCTGGTCGGGCTTAGATTGGTCCGCGCCAACGCCTGCGCGACCGAGGCGGCAAGGTCGCCCGTGCGGAACTGCGAGGGCGAAAGGTTGACGCCGATCCGCAGCCTGTGACCGTCGCGTTCCCAGGCAGCGGCCTTGGCGCAGGCGGTCTGCAGAACCCATTCGGCAATCCGTTCGGAAATCGGGGAAGTGTTGACCACGGGCATGAACTCCCCGGGCGAGACCAGGCCGCGGAGGGGGTGACGCCACCGGATCAGCGCTTCGGCGCCGATCAGGCGGCCGTCGGCCAGGTGCAGTTGTGGCTGATAGAACAGTTCGAACTCGCCGCGTTCCGCGGCTTGCGCCAGTTCCGCTTCCAGCGTGAGGCGGGTTTCGAGCTCGCGACGGATGTTGTCCTCGAACATCACATAGCAGCCGCGCCTGGTGGCCCTGGCGCGGCTCAGCGCCATATGGGAATTGCTCAGGAGTTCATCCGCGCTACGGCCGCCATCCGGGAAGACGGCGGCGCCGATGCTGACCCTGACGCGATGCTCGCGGTTGCCGGCCAGCAGCGGCGCGTTGAAGCCGGCGCCGATCTGGTCGGCGAAGCGGCTGACGTTTTCGTCGATATCGGTGGTCCGAACAGCGATCGCGAACTCGTCGCCGCTCAATCGCGCGACCATGCCCGCTGGCGGAACCGCCGCCGTCAGCCGATCCGAGATGGCGCGCAGCACGAGATCGCCGCTGGCGTGGCCCAGCATGTGGTTGATCTGCTGGAAGCCCTCCAGGCCGATCACCAGCAGCGCCACCTCGCGCTTGCCTTCTTCGGCGCGCGAAATCATCGCGGCCAATCCGGCATGAAGCGTATTGCGGTTGATGAGGCCCGTCAGCGTGTCGTGCTCCGCCAAATAGCGAATTCGCTCGGCTTCGCGCTTGCGCACGGAGATGTCGCGCAGGATCGCACCGAACTGGATGCCGTCGGTGCCTTGCCAGCGCGAGAAGCTGGCCTCGACCGGAAACTCCTCGCCGTTGCGGCGGCGTCCGGTGAATTCGACCAGCGTTCCGGCGGTGAGTTGTGCGACGCTTCGGATCGAGAACGAAGGCGTGGCGCCGGCCTCATCGCGGGCGCAGATCTCATCGAACGCCCGGCCGATCATCTCCTCCGGCAGGTAGCCGAATATCGCCGTCGCACCTGGATTCCACACCGTGATCAGGTAATTGGAATCAGTGCAGACTAGGCCGTCGCCGAGCGACATCGCCACGCGCTGAAACCGGTTCTCGGCGACACGGCCCAGCAGATCCCTGATGTCGATCTCGTCGAGCGCGATGGCTGCGATGTAGACGATGATGGCGATGTGGAACAGCGACGTGTCGAGAATGAGCGGGAATACCGCCTGCAGCAGGTAGGCTGTGGCCTCGATACCGACCGCCAACACGGCGAGCATCGCCACGCGCCTGCCGGCGGAGAGACGACGCCACGTGAGCACCATGATCAATCCGAGCAGGCCTAGCCCGGCCAGCGTGACGACAGGTGAAGTCCATTGCAGCGAACGGTTCTGCAGCAGCGATTCCGCCGCCAGCGTTTGCAGGACGGGGCCTGACAGGATCACGCCGTTCGGAACGCTGAAGCGATCGCCCAGTTCGAGCGCGGTGCCGCCGACGATGACCTTCTTGCCGCGCAGCTTTTGCAGCGTCGCCTCGTCGCCGCGCAGCACGTCGACAAACGATACCTTCGGTATTCCGGCAGTCCGGATACTGAAATCGATCAGGAAGGGCGTGCGCTTTTCGGCGTATTGCCCTGACAGCACGGCGGCCATCGAGGGTACGAACTCACCGTTAAGTTTCTCACCGAACGGGTAGCGGCGAACCAGGCCGTCCGGCCCGACCTCGACATTCACGACCGCCGGCCACGAGTGCTCGGAGAATTGCTTCAGGGGACGATTGACGTGGAGAGTAGTCCGATCGGTGCGGGGCTGCTGGAAGGAAGGCAGCACCACCGATCCGCCGGCGGTCTCCAGCGCTTCCGCAAAGTTGCGGTCCGACGCTGCGTCCGACGGCGAGGAGAAGTCGACATCGAGCGCGATGTCCTGCACGCCCGCTTTCTGCAACTGCCGGAGCAATTCGGCGTACAGCGGGCGCGGCCATGGCCAGACGCCGATCCTGTCGATGGACTGGGCGTCGATCGCGACGACTACGACATCGCCGCTGGCCTGCCGCGACTGCCAAGCGAACCGCAGATCGGCCAAGGTATGGCGAAGCGCGCCATGCCAGCCGCCTGACAAAATGATTGCCAGCGCGATCATCACGAACAGATGCGGGCGATATCGCTTCAAGGGAGCACCATTCTGGTGTTTTGCGTTTGTTTCGTTGTCAGGCCTGCTGGACCACGGTCCTGCACGTTTGGTTTCGGCTAATTATCTGTAGCGTCCGTAGGCGTGGCCGCGGCCATTGCCATTGGCGCCGTTTCCGTTTCCGTTGCCGCTATTTCCGTTCGCGTTTCCGTTTCCGTTACCGTTGCCGTTTCCGTTATTGCCGTTTCCATGATTGCCCATGCTGCCATTGCTGCCGCCGTCTGAGCCGCTGACGGCTGCGATCGTGCTGCTGACGCCCGAAGTGGCCGCGCTGCTTGCGCTCGCGGCATTGTTGCTGCCGTTACCCTGGCCGTTGTTCGAGAGGGCCTGATTGTCGCCGGGGCCGGATGAACCCCAGACCGTGTCCTTTTTGCCGGCTGTATTCCGTGCCCTGCCATGCGCCACCGCGTTGTCGCGGGCGAGGCCGTGCGTGGCGCGGTGGACGTTCAGCCGGACTTCGCCGATCGCCGACGAGATGCGGGTGACGCCATGTCCTGCGGAATGCACGCCCGCCTGCCGCGACGATTGGGCGCTCGCTCGATCGTAGCCGTTGCGCGGTGCCGGGAGGCCTGCGCGATGCACCGGAACCTGCTGAACGGATGGTGCGCGCGGCTTGCCTTGCTCGATCGGGCTGAACGTGCCCGTGCCGCCCAACGACAGGCCGGCCTTGCCATTCGCGAAGGCGGTCGCATGTTGGCCCGCCATCACCTGGGCGATCTGGCCGGTCTTGAAATCGGCGACCTGGACCTGGCCACGGATCACGTCGACGCTGGTCTTGCCGGCGGCGATAGTGACGCGAAACTGCGTGCCCTTCACCACGGCGGCGAGGTAGGGCGTCTCGACCTCGAAATGCTGGACGTTGCGTTTTTCGACCTCGAGCAGGATCGAGCCGGCCTGCTGCACGATCGTCGTCGACAGCCCTTCCTGCTTTTTGGCGGGCACACCGATCACCGAATTCGGCGAAACGAGAATGGTTTCTTCGCCGCGCTTGAGCAGCACACGTCCGGTACGGCCGGTGCGGATGGTGTCGCCGGGCTGCACGAGATCGTCATGCTTCACCGAGGCCTGCTGCACGCCGGTGCCGGTGAGCCAAACCTCGCCCGAGGATTTGCCGACGATCCAGTTGTCGCCGTCGGCGGCGAGGGCGGCGGGGGCGGCCGCCAGGATGAACGCTGCCGCAAGTATTCCCGAGACGCGATGGATGGCACGCATGAGACGCTCCGATTGCCGGTTTGTCCCGAAGGCTATTGGAAATGTTTCAATATTGCGTGAGTGGGTCCCGCATCCTGCGGTGTGCGGATTAACCATTCATTGACCATAAAATTCTATTGAAAATCATATGGCTAGGGGACCCACCAGCGCTGGGCGATCGGCCTCCGTAGATCTACGGAGAGGCGCGTGTTCACCTGTATTTGGGCACCGGCTAATCGCGGCTGCCCTCGGCCTTTGGGGGGCAATCGTCTGTTTTCCGGCGCAGGCGCAGCCGGCGAACCAGCCCGGCTACGCACCGCTGCAGACCGAAAGGCGTTTTGAGGACCAGCAATCGGCCCAGTCGTCGGCTCGACGGCCGCGATTGCCGATGCCGCAACTCACGCAACCGGCCGGGCAGGGCGACTCCAGGCCGATGTTCGTACTGCGGAGCGTTTTCATCACCGGCGCTGCCGCGATACCGCAAGAGCGCCTGGTTACGGCATATCAACCCTATGTCGGGAAAAAGGTGTCGCAGGCCGACCTCGCCGCAATTTCCAGCACTGTCGGGGACGTCTATCGCGAAGCCGGGTTTCACCTCAGCCGCGCGATCGTTCCGCCGCAGGACATCCAGAACGGTCGCCTTCACCTTCAGGTCATCGAGGGCAGTATCACGGAAGTGGGGTTGAAGGGCGATGGCGCCGAGCAGTTCGGCATCCGGCCGATGCTCGATGCGGTGACCGCCGAACGGCCCTCGCGGCTTGCCACGCTCGAGCGGCAATTGCTCCTGATCAACGGCCGGCCCGGCGTGCGCATCGAGGACACCGCGATCGAGGAGATCGGCGCCGCAAGCGGGCATTTCCGCCTGATCGTTTCGCTGAAGACCTGGCACCTGTTCACGTCGGTCGGCGTCGACAATTTCGGATCCTCGTCGGTCGGGCCGTGGCAGAGCTACGGGACGGCGGCCTTCAATTCCTTCCTCGCGCCCGGCGATTCCCTGGTGGTCAATCTTGCGACCACGCCCGGCGATCCGCGGCAGCTCGCGTTCGGACGGATGGCCTACGATGTGCCCGTCGGCACCGACGGCGCCCGCATCGGCGCGTCGGGCTTCTACAGCGAGGTCCGGCCCGGCGACTACAGGCGCCTCTTCGGCGACACCATCAAGACCGAGTGGTTCGAAATCCGCGGCAGCATTGCGCCCGTGCAATCGCAGAAGTCCAGCCTGGTCCTCACGGCAGCCGCCGGCTTCAGCAACGTTTACGAGAACGATGTTTTCGGCCCGATCTACGCCGATCATATCCGCACCCTGAGCCTGACGTCCGACTACCGGCTGCAGGACAATCTCGGCGGCAACAACTTCCTGACGGTGAACTATCGCCAGGGCATCGACGTTCTCGGCGCCTCGCAGCGCGGCGATGATTATCTGTCGCACGATGGCGCGTCCGGCAAATTTTCCGTGCTGAATTTCTGGTACACGCGCTACCAGACGCTCTCGGATGCATGGTCGCTGAAACTGGCTTCCGCCGGTCAGACGGCGTCCGGCCCGCTCTTCACCTCGCAGCAATTCTATCTCGGCGGTCTGGCGTTCGGGCGCGGCTACGGCAGCGCCGAGATCAGCGGCGATAACGGGATCGCCGGGACGGTCGAACTGCGTTTCGACCAAAAGGCGAACTCTCAATATCTGAGCGGCTATCAGTTTTACGGGTTCATCGACACGGGCCTGGCCTGGAACGACGGTTATCGGCCGAGCGATGGCCTTTCGCTCACCTCGGCGGGCGGCGGCGTCAGGTTCTTCCTGACAGAAGGCCTGCAAGCGGATATCGGCGCGGCTGCGCCGCTCAGCTATCGCGCGCCCGACAATCCGGGCCGCGGCGCACGGGTGCTGTTCTCGCTGACCAGCGCCTTGAAACTCTGTCCGGTCCGGACGCAGACGCGCTGCCTGTGATCTCAGGCGAGCGCCTTGCGCTGTCGTTGCCGGATCAGGCGCTATATCGGCTCGTAGTTCTCGCCAAAGCAGGTATCGTCGGCTTCGACCTGGCGGCGATCCGAGATCACGCCATCGGAAATCTCGATGCGATAGATCTGCGTGCCCAGCGGCTTGCCGATGACGGAAATCACCTCGGCCTTGACGCATGCAGTCCAGCCCGGTCCACGCAGATTGGGGCGCGGCTCGGAGACGCGTACCTGAGTCGGACGCGCAGTCTGCATGAACACCGCGTCCAGTTTCTCCCGTAGCATCGTCTTAATGTCGGGCGGTGCTGCGAGAGGCGGCGGCTCGGGCGCCTTGGCGCGCATGAACTCCGGCACCGGCGAACGGATGTCGGCGAAGCCGCAACCCGCAAGCATCAGCGCTGCGCCCCCCATCAGCGCCATATGAATTCCGATCCGCCGCATCCGAGCACATCTTAGCTCGAAGCGGCCACTCGCGGAACTGGATATGTTGCATGATTAACAATCCCAAGATTGTGACTTGTATCACCGAGGCCGATTCCGGCCTGCGGCATAAACGTCGTTGATTTCAGTCGATGTCACGCCCCACATGGCGCCGCGGATTGAACCTGCTGCTCGAAGGATGTGACCAATCTTTACCCTGCAAATGCCGCTGGAGGTGCCTGCAATGTTCCGTCGCGCGATGCTCAAGTTGATGATCTCAGGTGCGGTCCTCCTCGGCGCGCAGTCCGCGTTCGCGGAAAATCGCCTCGCTCTGGTGATTGGACAATCCGCCTACCGTTCGGTGCCGGCGCTGCCCAATCCCGCCAATGACGCCAAGGCGGTGACACAATTGCTCACCGATTCCGGCTTCGAAGTGTCGACGGCCTCCGATCTGTCGCAAGGCCAGATGCGGGAGAAGGTCAGCGAATTCGCCGGCAAGGTGGCGGCCAAGGGCGCCGATACGATTGCTCTCGTATTTTACGCCGGCCATGGGCTGCAGATCGACGGCGAGAACTATCTGGTTCCGGTCGATATCGATGTGAAACGCGAAGCGGATATTCCGATCCAGGCGGTGCGGCTCAACGACATCCTCAACACGCTGACGTCGGTGCCGAGCAAGATGCGCATCCTGATGCTCGACGCCTGCCGCAATAATCCGTTCCCTGATATCAACAAGACCTCCGGCGGCGGACTGGCGATTGTCGATGCCAAGGTCGGTTCTCCCGGCACGTTCCTGTCGTTCTCGACTTCGCCGGGCGCGGTGGCGGAAGACGGCACCGGCTCGAACAGCCCGTACACCACCGCGCTGCTCGCGGCCGGCAAGGAATCCGGCATCCCGATCGAGGAAACCTTCAAGCGCGTGCGCCTTGCGGTGAACAAGGTCACCGAGGGACGGCAGACCCCGTGGGACAGTTCTTCGCTGACCGAGGATTTCAGGTTCTCCGGTACGCCGGTTGCCGGTCCGAAGCCTGCTGCGGCGCCCAAGAAGTCGGTCGCCGAGTGGACGCGCGACCTGAAGGGCAAGCCGGTCGAGGCGGCCAACGAGATCATCGTCGCCGACGGCACCGACGAAGCCTATGAGGCTTTTGCCGGCCTGTACGCGCAAACGCCGCTCGGGAAGCTGGCGCGCGAGTGGCTCGACCGCCATCTGCGCATGGTGGCGTGGAATAACGCCGTGCTGCTCAATACTGCGGCGGGCTATCGCGGGTTTCTCGCGAAATACCCCAACAGCGACCTGACGGCGACCGCGCGCAAGCTCGAGGAGCGGCTGCGTAACCGTCCCGACTTCGCGCCGCCGGTTGTCGCCGCCAGCAGCCCGGCTTCCGTACCGCAAGCCATCGCACTCGCCGCGCCGACCTGTCCCTGCAACACGCAGCCGTCGTCGCCGTCGATCAAGAAGGTCAATGTGCCGCCGATCATCAAGCGCGTCGATCCCGTGCCGCCGAAGCGGACCGATCGCAAGCCGCCGCGGCGCGCTGCTCCCGAGCCCGAGGATGAGGTGGTCGTGGTTCGCCGTCCGCCCCCGGTCGTGGTTTACCAGCCGGCACCACCACCGCCGGTCGGCATTGGTATCGGCATCGGTATCGGCGGCGGTGGCAGGTACGGTGGCGGCAACTATGGCGGTGGTGGCTACGGCGGCGGCAGCTACGGCGGCCGGGGTAGATACTGAGGCTGTATTCGCGTAATCGATCCCGCAAGCGTTGCGCTTCGCTTGCGGGGATTCGATGGCAAATCCGGTTCGTCTGTTCGCTGTATTCGCCGGCACCTTATGCTTCCTGATTTCGTCCCACGCTTTCGCGTGGGAGCACTGGGGTGGCGATCGCGGCGGATCGCGGTTTTCGCCGCTCACCCGGATCACGCCAGTCAATGTCGATAGTCTCGTCCGCGCCTGGGAGTTTCGCACCGGCGATCTAGACCGTCGCGCGCCCGAGATCATGAAGCGGACCAAGTTTCAGGCCACGCCGCTGTTTGTCGAAGACAGCCTGATCTTCTGTTCGCCCTTCAACGAAGTCATCGCGCTCGATCCCGGCAGCGGCGCTCAGAAGTGGCGGTTCGATCCGAAGATCCCGACCAATCAACGCCCGGCCAACCGCTATAATTGCCGCGGCGTGGCCTATTGGGTCGATGACAAGGCCGTTGCGACGGCCGCGTGCCGCGCGCGTATCTTCATGGGCACCAACGACGCGCGCGTGATCGCGCTCGATGCGAAGACCGGCATTCCCTGCGCCGATTTCGGCAGCAATGGCGAGGTAAGGATCGATACCGGCATGCCGCTGGAGTGGCCCGGCGAATTCCAGATCACGTCGCCGCCGGTGGTGGCGCGCGGCGTCGTGATCGTCGGCTCCGCGATTTCCGACAACCGCCGCGTCGAGGCGCCGCCCGGCACGGTGCGGGCGTTCGATGCGCGCACCGGTCTGCCGCGCTGGAATTTCGAGCCGCTGCTGCATGATGGCGTCACTGCCGGTCACGCCAATGTATGGGCGCCGATGTCGGTGGACGAAGTGCGCGGCCTGGTGTTCCTGCCGACATCCTCGCCGAGCCCCGACTTCTGGGGCGGCAAGCGGCCCGGCAACAACGAGCACGCCAATTCGGTGGTGTCCCTGCGCGCCGAGACCGGCGAACGCGTGTGGTCGTATCAGACCGTGCATCACGATGTCTGGGACTACGACCTGGCGGCGCAGCCGACGCTGGCACGCATCGACACCGGCGAGGGCGAGCGCGACGTGGTGATCCAGCCGACCAAGCAGGGTTTTGTATTCGTGCTCGACCGCGACACCGGCAAGCCGGTGTGGCCGGTGGAGGAACGCAGCGTTCCGCAGGGCGGCGCCGAGGGCGAAGTGCTGTCGCCGACGCAGCCGTTTCCGACCCATGTGCCGGCGCTGCTGCCGCAACGCATTTCGGCCGACGACGTGTTCGGCGTGATCCCATTCCGCGATAGCGCGATCTGCCGCGAGCAGATTGCATCGGCGCGCAGTGAAGGCCTCTACACGCCGCCGTCGACGCAAGGCACGGTGGTGTTTCCGATGACCGGCGGCGGCGTGAACTGGGGCGGGGCCGCGTTCGACCCCGTCAACCAGATCCTCTATGCCAACACCTCGCGCGCGATTCACATCGTCAAGCTGCTGCCGCGCGCTGCCGTTGCCGAGGGATTCAACCCGCCGCCCGGTCACGATTTCGGACGGCAGCAGGGCGCGCCGTTCGCGATGACGCGCGCGGTCGCGGTGTCACCGCTGGGGCTGCTGTGCAACAAGCCGCCATGGGGCGAGATGGTCGCGGTTGACCTGAAGGCCGGCAAAATTCTCTGGCGCTCGCGGGTCGGCACCACGGAGGATCGCGCGCCGCTCGGCATCGCCTTCTCGTGGGGGACGCCGCTCGTCAACGGCGTGGCGATCACGGCAGGCGGTCTCGCTTTCTCCGGCGCCATGGATGCCTATCTGCGCGCTTTCGATGCGCGAACGGGGCAGGAACTGTGGCAGGGCCGGCTGCCGGTGCCGGGCGTTGCCAATCCGATGACGTACATGTGGAAGGGCGAGCAGTATGTCGCGATCGGCGCCGGCGGACATTCGGAGTCGGGCACGACGATCGGCGACAGCGTGGTGGCGTTCCGCCTGGCGCGGCCGGGAGAATCGCCGTCGCTGTGGTCGCGCACCGTCGATCGGCCCGGCGGGCGGTTTATCGGCGGGGCAGTGGTGGCTGGGCTCGTGGTGTTGTTGCTGGCGGCCTTGGTGCGGCGCTGGTGGCGGAGCAGGGGGGTGTAACGGCAGTTCCGTCAGGATGGGTTGAGCGCAGCGAAACCCATCGATCAATATGCGCGGAGAGAGGATGGGTTTCGCTGCGCTCTACCCATCCTACGAATGCAACCCCGCGTTCTCGCAGCATGTCCTGCTCGAGGTTTGCATTTCGTTGGCCCTCTCTCGAAATCGAGGGCGCAGCGAAGCAACGGCGTCGTTGTGTAGGGCGGGCAAAGCGAAGCGTGCCCACCGTCGCTTGCACCGGACGATGGGATGGTGGGCACGTCGCTAGCGCGCCTTTGCCCCCCCGCGAATCTCGAGAACTAATCGAACGCGAGACCCATCTGATGCTTGTCGATCCAGACCGGATGGCAATGACGCATGATGTGGGCGGAAGCGACCACGAGCGTGAAACTTTGCGGCAGGCCGACCGGATTCTCTATCTCGATCCGCGCGCCGTTCGACGAGATGTTGCGTACCGTGCAATCGGCGCTGCCACCGCTCTTGAACGCAAGCGTGCCCTGCTTGAGGACCCTGTGTCGTTGTGCTGTTCGCCGTTCCATCGCCGTGTATCCGAAAGGACGTGTGATGCCTTTCGTAGCGCGACGAAATTACGGACAATTAAATTCAATAGTGCCGGTGGCTGCGCTGCGGTTCAGGGTTCGTTTACCAAGTGCCCGGGCAGGCGGATTGCGCCTGCCCCAATCCCCTGCATCGCTGCGATTGGCTTACAGCATCGCGAACGCGCTCGAGACCATCGCGACCGGCTTGTTGTCCGCGGCCGACGACAGCGTGACGCGGCCAAAACTCATGGTGCGCCCGAGCCGCACCACGCGCGCCTCGGCCAGCACGTCGGAGGCGGTGACGGCGCGCATGAAATGCGTGGTCTGGTCCACCGTCGTCATCGGACGATAGCCGCGGTTGGCGGCGAGGTTGGCGATCACCATCGCGGTATCGGCAAAGGCCATCAGGGCCTGGCCGGAGACGGTGCCGCCGTTGCGGCACAACCGCTCGGAGAACGGCATGCGCAGGATCGCGCCGGGCTGCCAGTCGGCGCCGCCGGGAGGGGAGCAATCAAAGCCTTCGATCGACAAGTTGAGATCCATCACCCATGGCGCAAATACTTCGCCAAGCACGCGTCTTGCGTCCGCGATGCCGAATTCGCCTGCCTGTGGCTGCTGTTCTTGCATGAACGCCGGTTCCTCGCCCGTTGCTGTTGTTGTTGTCGGCCGCATTGTAGTGGCCGATGCGGTGAAGGGAACAGCGGTGCCGGGGGTTGCTCCGCCAAAAGCGGGCTGCTCTGCGACCATTGGACGTAGCCGTCGAAATGATGCAAATCCGGCCGCGTTCGGGCGCGTTCACATGCGTCGCCCAAAAGGTTAGGGTCGGCGCGCTTGGCGGCGCGGTTGGGCCGGTGGTATCCTTGCTAGAATGCAAAAATCGAGCGTCCCAGAGGAGAGCTTCATGAGAATGCTGAGCGCGGCCGCGGTAATGGTGCTGTTGACGGCGCCGGCCTACGCGCAGACCCCCAATGTCAACCTGATCCCCGAACTGGTGTCCAAGTCGCCGGAGGAAAAGGAGGCGGATGCGCTCAAGGAGAAGGCCTACAAGGATTCGTTGCGGAAGATTCCCGACGCCAAGGGATCGTCCGATCCGTGGGGCACCGTGCGCAGCACTGAAGCTCCCAAGGCCGCGCCGGCCAAGCAGAAGACCAAGACCGGAAGCAGCAACCAGTAGGGGCATATCGGCGAGTAGGATTCGTTCGCCGCTGCCACTATATTCGACCTGTCGTCCGTGGTCTGGAGTTACGACATGGTCCTGCGTCCGCGCGATCTCGCGAGCCGGATGGCCGGCCGGCGCAAGCCGGACGACGGCTATTTGCGCGAGACCTTCACGCTGCCGCGCGACAAGGCGAGGGCAAGGGCGCGCGACTTCCTCGACCGCTATCCCAAGGCGGCCTATATGAGCGCGGTGGAAAGCTGGCGCGAACTGCCCGGCGGCGAGATCGAGTTCACGATGCGGCGGCTGGGGAGCGCGGATTAGAGCGGCAAGGCAGTCGGACCTGACGAACTATTCGCGCGCGGTTTTTTTCAGCTCGCGATCGATGCGGAGCTGGACCCGCCGGATGGCAAGCAGCTGCAGCCTGGCTTCGGTCTTGCCGCAGACGACCCTGTCGCCAATACGAAACTGCCATTTCCAGATGCCCGGGGAGGCGGCTGTCACGGTGAATTCGACACCCTTGTGAATCATGCCAACAATCTCGCAACGGCCAGCCGAACCCGGGTCGGACTTTGTCACTTAAGATTGTAGTCAGAAATTCGTACGTATTGGAGCGGTAGTCCCGCGCCGACCGGGCGCGGGGAGAGGGTGGGCCATTAACGGGGACGGAACCGAAAGGTTCCATTTGTTCAATAGTGCGTTTTACGGCCCGCTTGGCTCTGCGCCTGGTGCTTCGGCGGGCCTTATCGCGGGAACCCTGCCCCAAAAAAAGCGCTGCGCCGCTCAAGCGGAGTATACTCGCTTGGCGGCGCAGGCCTATTCCCCGAGTGATGCAATGTCCCAGGCACGAATAAGTCTGGGCCGCATGCAAAAGGTTCAACGGTCGGCCGCAAATTTCTGAAAGCACCGGATCCGGCGCTGAAACGGCGCGGCGCGTGAGACGTAACTGCCTGCCGAGGGCGGGGCGGTCCCTTCCGGATTTTCCCCCGTCATCGGCGGCCCCGCTGCACTGCCCCTGCGGCGGGGTCGTTCGGGCTGCGCGTGCAATCGCCGGTCCGGCTTCTCGCCGCGGCCCGCGGCTTCTACTGCGAACGCGTGGGCAGTGGCTGTCGCGACGGGGTGTGGGTTCGCGACGATCCGTCCGGCCTGACCGGCTCCGAAGGCCTTGCTGGTTCCGGCTGCCGATTCAGCGGCGAGAGGCTGGCGACGAGATGGCGCGGGATGGGTTGGCCGGTCATGTAGCTGAGCTGTTGCATGCGGAAGTCATACCGCTGCCACGTTGACGACCCGTTCAACCGAAGCCGCAAGCACACTTAAAATTGTAGGGATAGTCAGCCGGCCATTAAACGAATGAGGCCGCCGATGGCGAGGCGGCCTCATCGCGAGAGCTAGCCTTCCGGCTGCTCCACATCCGGCGCCTTGGGGCTGGCATCCGGCGCCGCTTCGCTTCTGGCCGACAGGTCGGCAGCCTTGGCGAGATAGCCTGCGGCAATGTCGGGATCTGTCGTCGCCTTCGCAAATCTGAGCAGTGTTGCCGCTTGTTCCGTTAGATACTTTTTACCCGGCACTATTTGATCCCTAACTACCCATCACCCAATGCGATGACGCAGCAACACAGAATCCGTTCCAGGGAAAAGCGTCAAAGTGTACGCGGCGGCAAACCGGGCATACGGTGTAACCGCCTGCAATTTGCCGATGGCATCCAGCAGGATGCCGGGCGAAGCGATCAATGCGGATGAAGGCTTTGAGAAAACGAAAGAGACCGACGGCTAGCGGCGGCTTCGCTATTTCTCGCGATCATGTGTCCGGTGGAAAATAATAGCGCAGCGTCAGTCTGAAAGCGAAATACAGCACGACGAAACTGGCGATAGCGATCGATGCCATGCCCATCGCGGTGCCTCATTACCTTTCGGTCAGCATCATCAACATCAGGCCCCATGCCATCGTCGCTAACACGGGTATGGCCATCAATGAGGGACGGCGGCAAAGGCTTTCAGCCACGGTACAGGTCGAGCCGCCCGACCATCCATTGTCGTAAGCCAGCCCGACGAAGACGATCGACAGTGCGCCGAGGCCCACTGCCAGAACGAGCGCGGAAATTCCGAGGATACGCATGGTCAAAACTCGATGTATTACCGGATATCTAACAATGGAACCCTCGAATGGAACCTGAGCCAAATTCTGTTGCGAATGCGACAGTTAGCGGACCGGAACTGACAAAGAAAATGTCCCGCAATGGGGCGGCCATGAGGTCGCCAACGAAGCGCCACAGCCGCGGCAATGGCTGCTTTGCTTGGTTGGAAAATAATCGGCGAATAATGGCGACGGGGAAGTTAACCCGAGGGCGCGTGGGCGGTGTCCGGGACCCAGGGCAAGGCCCCCTACATTGCGTTCCGCCTAGAAGGCGGTCTCAATGCCAAAAGAGAGCGGCAAAAACCACCAGGACAGTAAGCAGGCTCAGCGTGGCGAACACAGCAATGGTTGCACGATCATTCACCCGATCCGAATAGTGGAAAGGCTGAGTTTGTCAAATAGCCCGAATGGGTGAGTGGCATCGATGGCCGGCACCGCGCATTACCGGCTACATTGCGAACAGCAGGATACTGACCCCGCCAGCCGATAGTGCCAACGTGGCGGCGATGGACAGTACGAATAGCCAATCGTTGCGCGCCATGGCGGAAGCGTGGACCCGGCTACGGTCGCTTGCTTGATTTGTGTCAAAGGGGACCCATCACCCGCTGCAGTTTAGACTGCCATCAAGATCAACCTAGGGGAACTACGGATAAAATCGGGAAAGTACCGAGCTTGCGAAAAGAACATATTGCGAACATAGAACAAACGTGGTACATGCTTTTTGTTGTCGCCGCCCGTTTGTCCCGCTCGCGAATCCCCGCCATAAGGAGCACGTACTATGTCCGCCACTGCCCTGCGTATCGTCGAAGGATCCTCCATGGATAAGACCAAGGCCCTGTCCGCCGCGCTCTCCCAGATCGAGCGCCAGTTCGGCAAGGGCTCGGTGATGAAGCTGGGCAAGAACGACCGCTCGATGGACATCGAGACGATTTCCTCGGGCTCGCTGGGCCTCGATATTGCGCTCGGCGTCGGCGGGCTGCCGAAGGGGCGGGTGGTCGAAATCTACGGGCCGGAATCTTCAGGCAAGACGACGCTGGCGCTGCACACGGTGGCGGAAGGACAGAAGAAGGGCGGCATCTGCGCCTTCATCGACGCCGAACACGCGCTCGATCCGGTCTATGCGCGCAAGCTCGGCGTCAACATCGATGAACTCCTGATCTCGCAGCCCGACACCGGCGAGCAGGCGCTGGAAATCTGCGACACGCTGGTGCGCTCGGGCGCGGTCGACGTGCTGGTGGTCGATTCGGTTGCTGCCCTGGTGCCGAAGGCCGAACTCGAAGGCGAGATGGGCGATGCGCTGCCCGGCCTGCAGGCGCGGCTGATGAGCCAGGCGCTGCGCAAGCTCACCGCCTCGATCAACAAGTCCAACACCATGGTGATCTTCATCAACCAGATCCGCATGAAGATCGGGGTGATGTACGGCTCGCCGGAAACCACCACCGGCGGCAACGCACTGAAGTTCTACGCCTCCGTCCGCCTCGACATCCGCCGCATCGGCGCCATCAAGGAGCGCGACGAGGTGGTCGGCAATTCCACCCGCGTCAAGGTGGTGAAGAACAAGCTGGCGCCGCCCTTCAAGCAGGTCGAATTCGACATCATGTATGGCGAGGGCGTCTCCAAGATGGGCGAGATCCTCGACCTCGGCGTCAAGGCAGGCATCGTCGAGAAATCCGGCGCCTGGTTCTCCTATGACAGCCAGCGGCTCGGGCAGGGGCGCGAGAATTCAAAGGCCTTCCTCAAGGCCAACCCCGACATGACCGCGAAGATCGAACTGGCGATCCGCCAGAACTCAGGCCTGATCGCCGAGCAGATCCTCGCCGGTCCCGCCGAACGCGACGCCGACGGCGAGGAGCCGGCCGACGAATAATTTTCCGACGCTTCGGGCCGACCTGGCCTGAAACGCGACAGACGGGTGCTGCGGACGTTGAGTTGCCGACGTCTTCAGCGCCCGTTTTGTTGTCCTTCGATCTGCTTTCCAGCAGTCTGAGCGCCTTGCCGATGCTGAGGCCGGCCTTGGCTGGCGTGGGGATTTGCGAACTGCAATCCGCTGTTTCATATGCGGACTGTCCGCGGCACGCGCATCTTCGGCGAATGGGAAATCGGTTACCTGCTCGATGGGTTGGCATTCAGGCCCAAACCGGCTGTGGCGGGCCTCGACGAAGAGCTGCGCACACTCGCGCGCGAAAACCTGCGAGACCGGCATGCCGCCTACCTGCGCAGCCGACTGTCGCTTACCGAGTTCGGCAAGGCGATCGTCGCCTGCGAAGAGGATTTCAGCCGTCACAATCCAATCGATCGCTGGTGGGGTGGCACGCACCTGACCAACGACCGGCTGTGGCGCTGGGACCCCGTGCTGCTCTTGCCGTAGTGGTGGATCCATAACCCTGTAGGTTGGGTAGAGCGACTTGTCCGCCGTAGCTCAACGAGCGAAGGCGGAAGCGAAACCCATCATCGCGCGGCATTTGCGGTGAGCACCGTGATGGGTTTCGCTTTCGCTCTACCCATCCTGCGAAGCTATATCCACCGAGAGCCTTACTCGGCCGCCTGGGCGTAATCCTCCACCGGCGGGCACGAGCACACCAGGTTGCGGTCGCCGTAGACGTTGTCGACACGGCCGACGGGGCACCAGTATTTGTCCGTGCGTGAGGTGCTTGCCGGGAAACAGCCGGTGGCGCGGCTGTAGGCGCGATTCCACGCATCGTCGACGATGTCGTGCACGGTGTGCGGGGCGTGGCGCAACGGCGACGCCTCGACCTTCCAGCGGCCGATCTCGATCTCGGTGATCTCGCTCCGGATCGCAATCATCGCGTCGCAGAAGCGATCCAGTTCCGCCTTCGATTCCGATTCGGTCGGTTCGATCATCAGCGTGCCGGCGACCGGGAAACTCATGGTCGGGGCGTGGAACCCGTAGTCGATCAGCCGCTTGGCAATGTCGTCAACGGTGACGCCAGAGGTCGCCTTGAGCGGGCGCGGATCGACGATGCACTCATGCGCGACGCGGCCCTTCGCATTCCTGTAGAGCACCGGGAAATGCGGATCGAGCCGGTTTGCGATGTAGTTGGCGTTGAGAATCGCGACCTCGGTGGCGCGCGTCAGGCCCTCGCCCGACATCATCAGGATGTAGATGTAGGAGATGGTCAGGATCGAGGCCGAGCCCCATGGCGCCGCAGACACCGGGCCGACCGGATGCCGTACGCCGCCGTCGGTTGCGGGGTGGCCGGGGAGGTAAGGCGCCAGGTGCGCCTTGACGCCGATCGGCCCCATGCCCGGGCCGCCGCCGCCATGCGGGATGCAGAAGGTCTTGTGCAGGTTGAGGTGAGAGACGTCGGCGCCGTAATCGCCGGGCCGCGAGAGGCCAACCTGTGCGTTCATGTTGGCGCCGTCGAGATACACCTGTCCGCCATGGCCGTGAACGATGTCGCAGATGTCGCGGATGTGCTCCTCGAACACGCCATGCGTCGAGGGATAGGTGATCATGACGGCGGCAAGGTTTTTCGAATGCTTCTCCGCCTTGGCGCGGAGGTCGTCGACGTCGACATCGCCGCGCGCGTCGCAGGCGGTCACCACCACCTCCATGCCGACCATGTGGGCCGACGCAGGATTGGTGCCGTGCGCGGAGGAGGGGATCAGGCACACCTTGCGATGCGGCTCGCCGCGCGCCTCGTGATAGGCGCGGATGGCGAGCAGCCCGGCATATTCGCCCTGTGCGCCGGAATTCGGTTGCAGCGAGATGGCGTCATAGCCGGTGATGTCGCACAGCCATTTTTCCAGTTGCCCGAACAGCGCGTGATAGCCGCGGGCCTGATCGGCGGGCGCTAACGGATGCAGACTGCCGAACTCGGGCCAGGTCAGCGGGATCATCTCGGTGGTCGCGTTCAGCTTCATGGTGCAGGAGCCGAGCGGGATCATCGCGCGGTCGAGCGCGAGGTCGCGATCGGCGAGCTTGCGCATGTAGCGCAACAGCTCGGTCTCGGAGCGGTGCGTGTGGAACACGGGGTGGGTGAGGAACGCGCTGCCGCGCTTCAGCTCGGTTGGCAGCGCCTCGCGCGTGCTCACCTCTATGTCGGCATAGGACAGCTTGCCGCCGAACGCACGCCACACCGCCTCGATGACGGCCGGCGTGGTGGTCTCATCGACGGCGATGCCGAGCATGCCGTCGCCGATCCGCAGGTTGATCTTTTCGGCGAGCGCGCGGGCGAGGATTTCGTCCTGCGTCGATCCGGTCGCCACTGTCACCGTGTCGAAGAAGGCCTGCGACTTCGGCGCAAAGCCGAGCTTCGCCAGCCCTGCCGCCAGCACCGCCGCGCGCCGATGCACGGTGCGCGCGATGTGCGTCAGCCCCTCCGGTCCGTGATAGACGGTGTACATCGAAGCGATCACCGCCAGCAGCACCTGCGCGGTGCAGATGTTGGAGGTGGCCTTCTCGCGGCGGATATGCTGCTCGCGGGTTTGCAGCGCCAGCCGATAGGCAGGCTGGCCGCGCGAATCCACCGACAGGCCGACGATGCGGCCGGGCAGCGAGCGCTTCAGCGCGTCGCGCACCGACATATAGGCCGCGTGGGGTCCGCCATAGCCCATCGGCACGCCGAACCGCTGCGCCGAACCAACAGCGATATCCGCACCGAGTTCGCCCGGCGAGGCGACGAGCGTCAGCGCCAAAAGGTCCGCTGCCATGACGGCGAGCGCGCCCTTGGCGCGTAGCGCCGCGATCGCCGGCCGCAGATCACGCACCGCGCCTGACGTTCCCGGATATTGCAGCAGGCCGCCGAACACCTCGGCGGAATGGAGATCGGTGAGGGGATCGCCGACCACGAGACTCCAGCCCAAAGGTTCGGCGCGGGTACGCAGCACGGCGAGCGTCTGCGGATGCACTTCCGAGTCGACAAAGAACGATTTCGATTTCGCTTGCGACGATCGCTCGGCCAGCGCCATGGCTTCGGCCGCGGCGGTGCCTTCGTCGAGCAGCGAGGCGTTGGCGACGTCGAGCCCGGTGAGATCGCAGATCATGGTCTGGAAGTTGAACAGCGCCTCCAGCCGGCCCTGGCTGATCTCGGGCTGATACGGCGTATACGCCGTGTACCAGGCCGGGTTCTCCAGGATGTTGCGCTGGATCACCGCCGGCAGGATGGTGCCGGAATAGCCTTGGCCGATCAGCGAGGTGAACACGTCGTTTTGCGAGGCCAACTCGCGCATGTGTGACAGCGCCTCGGTCTCGCTCAACGCGCGCCCGATATCGAGCGGCGCCTTTTGCCGGATCGAGGCGGGTAGCGTCTGGCTCATCAACTCGCTGAGGCTTTTCGCGCCGACGCTCTCCAGCATCACAGCGATGTCGCGGGGCGAGGGGCCGATGTGCCGGCGCACGAAATCGGTGGCGGCTTCGGCAGTGGTTTTCAGCGGCGCGTTCATGGGGATGTCCTATTGCTCGTCATGCCCGCCACCGTCGTCATACCCCGCGAAGGCGGGGTATCCAGTACGCCGTGACGTCAGCGATTGAACCGAAACTTCCCGGCGTACTGGATCGTCCGCCTTCGCGGACGATGACAGCGAGTATGTGGTTGCCGGTTGCGTCTGCATCTCTATGCCGTGTGGGACTTGTAAGCGGCCTCGTCCATCAGGCCGTCGAGTTCGCTCTTGTCTGCGATCTTCAACTTGAAGAACCAGGCCTTGCCGCCGGCGTCGGAGTTGACCAGCGCGGGTTCGGCGGCGAGTTCCTCGTTGACTTCGAGCACCTCGCCCGAGATCGGCGCGTAGACGTCGGAGGCGGCCTTGACCGATTCGACGACAGCGGCGGCTTCGGCCTTCTTCAGTGAGCGGCCGACCTTGGGAAGTTCGACGAACACGACGTCGCCGAGCTGCGATTGTGCGTAATCCGTGACGCCGATGGTGGCGACATCGCCCTCGATGCGGAGCCATTCGTGGTCTGATGTGAACAACGTCGTCATGAAACTTCCTCTGGCGTTTTCAGCGTTTGCAAAGCTAGCGTTTGTAGGTGTTGGCGACGAAAGGCATCGGCGCGACCTGCAGCGGCAGGCGTTGCCCGCGCACTTCGGCAAAAACCTGCGTCCCGTTCTTCGACAGCGGCGTCGGCAGATATCCCATTGCCACCGGCGCATTGAGGCTCGGGCCGAAACCGCCCGAGGTGACCTTGCCGATCGACTCGCCTGAAGTCGCATCCGCAAACAGCAGCGCGCCTTCGCGCACTGGGGCGCGGCCCTCGGGACGCAAGCCGACGCGGCGGCGCGCGGCGCCGTTGTCAAACTGCGCGAGGATTTTCTCGGCGCCGGGGAAATCGCCGGCACGCGCGCCGCCGGTGCGGCGGCTTTTCTGCACCGACCACTCCAGCGCGCCCTCGACCGGCGTCGTCGTGGTGTCGATGTCATGGCCATAGAGACAGAGCCCGGCTTCGAGCCGCAGGCTGTCGCGTGCGCCCAGCCCGATCGGCAGCACGTCGGGATTTTCCAGCAGCGACGCCACCAGCGTCTCGGCATGTCCGGCCGGCACTGAAATCTCAAAACCGTCTTCGCCGGTGTAGCCCGAGCGAGAGACGAAGCAGTCGAAGCCGGCGACCTTGCGCGGCCCGGTATCCATGAACCGCATCGACGTTACGTCTGCACAATATTTCGCCAGGGCGGCTTCCGCCTTCGGTCCCTGCAGCGCGATCAGCGCGCGGTCGGCCAGCGAATCGATGACGCAGTCTTCCGAAAGCTGGGCGCGCAGATGCTCTTCGTCCGCGGCCTTGCAGGCGGCGTTGACGACCAGGAACAGATGGTCGCCGAAATTGGCCACCATCAGATCGTCGAGAATGCCGCCGTCGTCATTGGTGAACTGCGCGTAGCGCTGCCGGCCCGGGGCGACCGCCACGATGTCCTGCGGCACCAGCCGCTCCAGCGCGCGCGCCGCGTCCTCGACATTGCCGGATTTCGCCCGCAGCGCGAGCTGGCCCATATGCGAGACGTCGAACAGGCCGGCACTCGCGCGGGTGTGCAGGTGTTCCTTCAGCACGCCGGCCGGGTATTGCACCGGCATGTCGTAGCCCGCGAACGGAACCATCTTGCCGCCGCGCGCCACGTGAAGCGCGTGCAGGGGAGTGCGTTTCAATGGAGATTCGTTGCGCTCCAGCATCCGTCAGGCCCTCAGGGGTTCCGGAGACCACCTCCGGGAAACCCGCACGAAAGCCCCATCTGTCGCTGTGCCTGAGAGTATTATCCCGTCGGCGGACGCCCCCGGGCCAAAAGCCTTCGGCGTCTCTTTCCAGATGCTAGTCCGTCACGCGGTCCGTTTGCCTGAGAGTTTCCGGGGCGGTTGCTCCTTCGGCGCCGGCGCTGAAGCCGATCTCTCCCGACGTGACGTCTTGAACAGATGGGAGGAAAACACAGGCTTGCCAAGGCTGTCAACGCAGGCGCAGCATTATCAACGGGCTTCAGCGCCCATCTTGTGTACTGCGGCAACCCTATGATCCCGCTGCACAGTTTCTGGACAGTGCGGCGGCCAATGTCTAAAAGCGTTCGGCTGGAAGAAGCGGGCGATCCGGAGCCCGTCCCGGCCCTTTTTCCCGATTGGATGAACATGAGCGGCGTCAACGAGATCAGGTCGAAATTCTTGGATTTCTTTGCAGCGAACGGCCACGAGATCGTGCCGTCGTCGCCGCTGGTGCCGCGCAACGACCCGACGTTGATGTTCACCAATGCCGGCATGGTGCAGTTCAAGAACGTCTTCACCGGCGTCGAGAAGCGGCCCTACCAGCGCGCCACCACCTCGCAGAAATGCGTCCGCGCCGGCGGCAAGCACAACGACCTCGACAATGTCGGTTACACCGCGCGGCATCTCACATTTTTCGAGATGCTCGGCAATTTCTCGTTCGGCGACTACTTCAAGGAGCGCGCGATCGAGCTCGCCTGGAACCTGATAACGAAGGAATACGGGCTCAAGAAAGACAAGCTGCTCGTCACCATTTACCACGACGACGACGAGGCGGCCGGTCACTGGAAGAAGATCGCCGGCTTCAGCGACGATCGCATCATCCGGATCGCGACCTCGGACAATTTCTGGGCGATGGGCGACACCGGACCCTGCGGTCCCTGTTCAGAGATATTCATCGACCGTGGCGAGCACATCTGGGGCGGTCCTCCCGGCAGCCCGGAAGAGGATGGCGACCGCTTCCTTGAATTCTGGAACCTCGTGTTCATGCAGTTCGAGCAGGTGACGAAGGACGAGCGCGTCGCGCTGCCGCGCCCCTCGATCGATACAGGTCTGGGGCTGGAACGCATGGCCTGCATCCTGCAGGGCGTCGACAGTGTGTTCGAGACCGACCTTTTCCGTCATTTGATCGATGCCACGTCTTCAGCCCTCGGGCATGGTCCGGAGGAGCAGACCGTTGCTTCGTTCCGCGTTATCGCGGACCATCTGCGCTCCTCGGCGTTTCTCGTTGCCGACGGCGTGCTGCCGTCGAACGAAGGGCGCGGCTATGTGCTGCGCCGGATCATGCGCCGCGCGATGCGCCACGCGCAGTTGCTTGGCGCGAAGGAGCCGCTGATGCATCGGCTGGTCTGGGCGCTGGTGCGCGAGATGGGCCAGGCCTATCCGGATCTGGTGCGTGCCGAGACGCTGATCGAGGAGACGCTGCGGCTCGAGGAGACGCGCTTCCGCAAGACGCTGGAGCGGGGCCTGTCGATCCTCGACGAGAAGAGCGCCGGCCTGAAGAAGGGCGACATGTTCGACGGCGACACGGCATTCACGCTGTACGACACCTATGGCTTTCCGCTGGACCTCACGCAGGACGCGCTGAAATCGCGCGGCATCAGCGTCGACCAGGCCTCGTTCACCGATGCGATGGAGCGGCAGCGCGAGAAGGCGCGTGCGTCATGGTCGGGCTCGGGCGATGCCGCCAGCGAGACCATCTGGTTCCCGTTGCGCGAAAAGCTCGGTGCCACCGAATTCCTCGGCTACGACACCGAGAGCGCGGAAGGCGTGGTGACCGCGCTGGTAAAGGACGGCAAGGATGCCGACAGCCTCAAGACCGGCGAGACGGGCTCGATCGTTCTGAACCAGACGCCGTTCTATGCCGAGTCCGGCGGACAGGTCGGCGACACCGGTCTGCTGACCGGCGAGGGCGTCAAGTTCCGCGTCACCGACACCCAGAAGAAGGCTGGCGATCTCTTCGTCCATGTAGGCCTGGTCGAGCAGGGCACGCTGAAGCTGGGAACGCCGCTGCAGCTCGAAGTCGATCACGCCAGGCGCTCGTCGATCCGCGCGCATCACTCGGCGACGCATGTGTTGCACGAGGCGTTGCGGCAGGTGCTCGGCGATCACATCGCCCAGCGCGGCTCGCTGGTGGCGCCCGATCGTTTGCGCTTCGATTTCGTGCATCCGAAGCCGATCACGGCCGACGAAATCGCCCGCATCGAGGACATCGCCAACGAAGTCGTGCTCGAAAACGACGAGGTCACGACGCGGCTTATGGCGGTCGATGACGCCCGCGAAGCCGGCGCGCGCGCGCTGTTCGGCGAAAAATATGGCGACGAAGTTCGCGTGGTCTCGATGGGCAAGCAGGCTCGCGAGCAGGGTACGAACGCGCTCGGCTGGTCGGTGGAATTGTGCGGCGGCACCCATGTGCGCCGTACCGGCGACATCGGCCTGATCTCGGTGACCGGCGAAAGCGCGGTGGCCTCCGGCGTGCGGCGCATCGAGGCACTGACCGGGCGTCATGCCCGCAAGCACGCCAACGACACGATGGCGCTGGCCAAGAACGCGGCATCAGAGCTGCGCACCTCGGTCGACGACATGCCGGCGCGCATCGCCGCCCTGATGGACGAGCGCAAGAAGCTCGAGCGGGATCTCTCCGACGCGCGCAAGAAGCTCGCAATGGGCGGCGGCGCCACCAATGGCGGCGCGGGGGCGAACGGCGTGCGCGAAGCGGGCGGCGTCAAGCTTTTGGCGCGCGCGGTCGAGGGCGTCGAGACCAAGGACCTCAAGAGCCTCGTCGATGACGGCAAGAAGCAGATCGGCTCCGGCGTGGTCGCAATCGTGGGCGTCACCGAGGACGGCAAGGCCGGCATCGTCGTCGGCGTCACCAGCGATCTCACCTCGCGGTTCAACGCGGTGGAACTGGTGCGCAAGGGCTCCGAGGCGCTCGGCGGCAAGGGTGGCGGCGGACGGCCCGACATGGCGCAGGCCGGAGGCCCGGACGGCGCCAAGGCCAATGCGGCGCTGTCGGCGATCGAACAAGCCATGTCCGGCGCCTGAGTGGGCGGCGCGCCGGGCAAGCGCAGAGACAGCGACCCGGATCTGCGGGACCGGCTTTACGAGCTGCTCGAACACGGTCATCTTCCGCATTCAGGTGGCTCGCGCTTCGCCGGGCTGATCATCTTCATTGTCGTCGTCGACGTGCTGGCGATGGTGCTGGCCTCCGTGCCGGAGCTCGACGCCCGGTTTGGCCTGCTGTTCACCGTGATCGAAGTCGCCGCCGTGTTGGCGTTCGCGCTGGAATATCTGGCGCGGCTCTGGAGCGTGGCCGGACATTCCCTGCAGGCGGCGACGCCGGCGCGGGCGCGGCTCGAATATGCACTGTCGAGCCTCGGCATCATCGATCTCATGGCGTTCCTGCCGTCGGCGATCGCGCTGAGCATTGGCGACCGCAAGGCGGTGGTGCTGTTCGGGATGCTGCCGTTTCTCAAGCTGGTGCGCTATTCGCCGGCGTTGCGGTCGCTGCTGGCGGCGCTGTATGCCGAGCGGCGGACGCTGCTCGGCTGCGTCGTGATCTTCGCCGGCGTGGTGCTGTTGTTCGCCTCGCTGCTCTATGCCGTCGAGCACGAGGTGCAGCCGGAGAAATTCGGCACCATTCCGCACGCGATGTGGTGGGCTGTCGTGACGCTCGGCACGGTCGGCTATGGCGACGTGGTGCCTATCACGCCGCTCGGCAAGACGATCGCGGTGTTCACCGTCATCAGCAGCTTCGTGATGATCGCGCTGCCGGTGGCGATCATCGCCACCGCCTTCGCCGACGAGGTACGCCGCCGCGACTTCATCGTCACCTGGGGTATGCTGGCGCGGGTGCCGCTGTTCTCGCATCTCGGCGCCTCCGAGATCGCCGACATCATGCGGCTGTTGCGCGCGCGAACCATCGAGTCCGGCGAGGTGCTGGTGCGGCGAGGGGATGCCGCGTCGTCGATGTACTTCATCACTGCAGGTGAGGTCGAGATCGCGTTGCCGAACCAGCAGGTGCGGCTTTCCGACGGCACGTTCTTCGGTGAGATCGCGCTCCTGCACCGGACCAAGCGCAGCGGCACGGTGACGGCAACCCGCAAGACTAGGCTGCTGGCGCTGGACGCCCAGGATTTCCATGCCCTGATCGAGCGCATGCCGGCGCTGGCGGCCCATGTGAAGGAAACCGCGGAGGCCCGCCTGGCGGACACTGCGGAAGTCATGAAGGGCGACATTGCCGCGGGTGAGATCGCTCTCGCCGAGCGGGATTAGTCGGAGGCTGGCTTCTCGCGGCCGCCTCGCACCTGTCACAAGCCGGACTGGGATTTCGCCACGAGGCGATCGTTCTGGAATACCGCGGCTACGCCGGAATTGAACGCGCCGGAGCCTCGCCATATCGCCGTGTAAGTTGTCGAGCGGCGGCTGGTGGCTTCGGACGTCTTGGTTCCTGCGCAACCGACGTCCCGCACAATCTGAAAGTACGACATGCCCTGTTTCATGGCCTCGAACTTCGCAAGGTCGACGACACAGGGCGGAGGAGCAGCTGGTTTCGTGATGGCGACGGTCTCAGTCGAACCGGCTTTCGGCGCATCCCTGCCGGCACCGCCGAGCAGCGCGACGAACAACAGGCCAACCGCGATACAGAGGAATTTCCACATAGGCCGTCTCTTGGGCGTTCTCCAGCCGCCGCCCAAGAATAAGGCGCAAAGCCTAAACTAGCCTTCAACATCCAAAGGTTGCGCTTCTGTGGTGAGCATCCCGTGACCGAGACGATTCAAGTTGTCTGGGAATCATGTCTCGGCGAGCGGCTGGCGTTCAGCCCTTGCGCAGAAACACGTAATCGGCCGAGTAGGGGACGCTTTCGTAGGTGCCTGACTTGTAGCAGGCGCCACTGAGCTTTCCGCCCGCCGTGTTGATCCGCTGCACCGTGGTGGCCTGGCTGAGAGGGCCGGTGCCGCGCCTGGAGGTCACGCCGAGCTTCAGCCAGGGAATGTCGTTCGCGACCATGCCCGGTGCCGTGGCGACGACCTGGCCTACGACTGCGCTGCCGTCGCTGTATTCCCAGATCGGCCCGGCATAGTGCCGGCCGACTGTCTTGCCGCTCGAAAAAAGCGTCGCGATCGGCTCGCGGAGTACCCAGGCGAGTATGCCGTCGGTGCCGGTCTTGCATTCGTAGACCTGCGCGCCTTCGGCATGCAGCGTCAGGATCGCGGTTTCACCCGGGGCGGCGATTTCCGCGGGAAGCGGGGTCTGGGCGGCCGCGCTGACCAGCGACCCGGTGAGAAAGATGGCGGCAAGAATGGCGCTCTTGGGGAACACAGTACGCTCCGTCGTAGGTTTTCTGTCACGGCAAGCCAGCGGGCGGCGCGAATGCGCGCCCGCCCCCTTGCGCAAACGCTTCGCGTTTGTCGCGGCGATGATGTGGAGGGAGGTTGGGAGGCGGCTTACGCCGCCATCGCCTTCTCGAGGTTCTCCGCGACCTTGTCGAGGAAGCCGGTGGTGGAGAGCCAGCGCTGCTCCGCGCCGACCAGGAGCGCGAGGTCCTTGGTCATGTAGCCGGACTCGACGGTGTCGACGCAGACCTTTTCCAGCGTTTCGGCGAACTTCGCAAGCTGCGGGTTGTTGTCGAGCTTGGCGCGGTGGGAGAGACCACGGGTCCAGGCGAAGATCGACGCGATCGAGTTGGTCGAGGTTTCCTTGCCCTTCTGGTGCTCGCGATAGTGCCGGGTCACCGTGCCGTGGGCGGCTTCAGCCTCGACGGTTGCGCCGTCGGGCGTCATCAGCACCGAGGTCATCAGGCCGAGCGAGCCGTAGCCCTGCGCCACCGTGTCCGACTGCACGTCGCCGTCGTAGTTCTTGCAGGCCCAGACGTAGCCGCCGGACCACTTCATGGCCGCGGCGACCATGTCGTCGATCAGGCGATGCTCGTAGGTGATCTTCTTGGCGTCGAACTTCGCCTTGAATTCCTTGTCGAAGATGTCCTGGAAGATGTCCTTGAAGCGTCCGTCATAGACCTTGAGGATGGTGTTCTTGGTCGAGAGGTAGACCGAATAATTCTTCGCCAGGCCCATATTGAGGGAAGCACGGGCAAAGTCGGCGATGGAATCGTCGAGGTTGTACATCGACATCGCGATGCCGGCGCCGGGCGCCTTGAAGACCTCCCGCTCGATCACCGTGCCGTCCTCGCCGACGAATTTCATCGACAGCGTGCCCTTGCCGGGGAACTTGATGTCGGTGGCGCGGTACTGGTCGCCGAAGGCGTGGCGGCCGATGATGATCGGCTTGGTCCAGCCGGGAACGAGGCGCGGCACGTTGCTGCAGATGATCGGTTCGCGGAACACGACGCCGCCGAGGATGTTACGGATGGTGCCGTTCGGCGACTTCCACATTTCCTTCAGGCCGAATTCCTTCACCCGGGCCTCGTCCGGGGTGATGGTGGCGCATTTGACGCCGACGCCGACCTTCTTGATAGCGTTGGCGGCGTCGACCGTGACCTGGTCGTTGGTGGCGTCGCGGTACTCCATTCCGAGGTCAAAATACATGAGCTCGACATCGAGGAAGGGGGTGATCAGCTTGTCCTTGATGTACTGCCAGATGATCCGGGTCATCTCGTCGCCATCGAGTTCGACGACGGGGTTGGTCACCTTGATTTTTGCCATGACGGAGGGGGCCTTTTCTCGGAAAACCGCGCTGATGGGGCGGGGTGGAGTGATTATATGCGGGCTATAGCACTGCAAACCGGCGGACGAAAGCCAAGCCGGTATGCAGTTTGCGCCCATTCTTTGGATCGGAACGCAGCCGCCGGAGCATCGCCTGACGCAGCAGTCTCGACTGCCGCGAACGAGACCTCGCCCGGCTGGCCGGAGCCCGGCGGGACGCAGGCCCGGCAAATTGCGTCTTCTCGTAAGGCTTTGATCGAACGCCCAGAAACCTTTCCGGGCCGATATTTTGCTTGAGAAAATCTCTCAGGCGGGTGATCGAGTGCCCCTGCGAGGCGTCGAATCCGAAGTCCTCGGCCGTTGAACCAGAAGGTGAAGTTCAGAGAATGTCCGGCTCGGGCACCGATAAAACCAAGGCTGGTTGGGACTTAGCCGGACCAGTTGTGATCCTCGTCGAGCCGCAGCTTGGCGAGAATATCGGCATGGCCGCGCGCGCGATGGGCAATTTTGCGCTGTCGCGCCTGCGCATCGTCAATCCGCGCGACGGCTGGCCGAACATCGCCGCGCAACGCGCCGCCGCCGGCGCCGACCAGATCCTGGAGCAGGCCGAACTGTTCGTTACTGTCGAGCAGGCGGTCGCCGATCTGACGCTGCTGTTCGCCACCACCGCCCGTGCCCACGACCAGGCCAAGCCCGTGGTCGCGCCGGTTGAGGCCGCCGCCGAGATCGCGGCGCATGTCGGGGGCGGAGGCGGGGCCGGCATCCTGTTCGGGCGGGAGCGCTACGGCCTGCAGAACGAGGAGGTCGCGCTCGCCAACCGCATCATCACTTTTCCGGTCAATCCCGGTTTTGCGTCGCTCAACCTGGCACAGGCGGTGCTCCTGATCGGCTACGAGTGGTTCAAGATGTCGACCGGCGGCGCGCTGCCGTTCGCGATGCCCGAACGGTCGGAGCCGGCCTCGCAGCACCAGATGCAGGCGTTCTTCGACAATCTGGTGCGGGAGCTCGACAAGGTCGAATTCCTGCGCCCGCGCGAAAAACGCGAGACCATGCTGGTCAACCTGCGCAACATCTTCACCCGCATGGACCCAACCAAGCAGGACATGCATACCCTGCACGGGGTAGTGATGGCGATCGCTGAGGGGCGCAAGGGTCCGGCCAAGGGCGGCGTGCTCGACGGCGAGCAGGCGACGCGGCTGCGGGCGCTGTTGGCCGAGCACGGGCAGGGGCCGGCGGCACCCGGCGACAGCTCGACGGTGCGGGGACTGGCCCGGCTGCTGCGGCGTAACCCGACCGACGCCGAGCGGATCCTGTGGCAGGCGCTGACCCGCGACCGGCGATTCGCCGGGCAATTCAAACGCCAGACCCCGGTCGGCCGCCACATCCCGGACTTCGTCTCGTTCGTGCACCGGCTGGCGATCGAACTGGTCAATCCGAACGAGTCGGATGCGATCGTCGCCGATCGCGCGGGGCGAAGATCGTGGCTGGAGGCGCGCGACTATCGCGTGATCGAGATGCGGGTGGCCGATGTCGAGGCCGACCTGGCGGGGGAGTTGGCGCGGTTGGAGACCCGCGTTCGCGAGCAAAGCTAGATAGCCGTTCACACCGCCACAAGCTGCGCCGCTGCGCCGCTCGCTCGCTTCGGCTTCTTCACCTTCGACGGTCCGAACAGACTGCCCGCGGCGAGGCCCGCGGTGTCGGCCACACATGGATCGCGCGACACCATGGCGGCGACGATGGCGCCGTCGATCAGCAGCGCGAGCTGGTGGGCGAGCACCTGCGGCTCGGCCGCGCCCATTTCACCGGCGAGCTTTTCGATGTGCGCCAGCACCACCTTCTTGTGGCGCAGCGCGATGTTGCGGAACGCCTTGGCGTCCTTGTCGTGCTCGGCAACGGCATTGATGAAGGGGCAGCCGTAGAAGCGCTCCTCGGCGAACCAGCGCTTCAGCGCCGGGAAGATCCGCTTGAGTTTCGCCTGTGCGTCGCCGCCGCCGTCTTCCATCGCGCCGATGAACCATTCGCGCCACGCCTTGCCTTCGCTTTCCAGCACGGCGTTGACCAGGTTGGTCTTCGATCCGAACAATTTGTAGAGCGTGGTCTTGGCGGTGCCGGCTTCGTTGATGATGGCGTCGATGCCGGTGGCGTTGATGCCGTATTTGCAGAACAGGTGCGTCGCTGCGCCGAGCAGGCGTCCGCGCGCCGATTCATCGTCGCCCGCCGCAATCGCCACCGCCGGTTTTTTCTTCGAAGCTAGTTTGCCCATGCGGCGCAGTTAATCGGACCGCCGGGAAATCATCAAGTCGCATCTCCCATGCGCCCAAAATAATCGCGGCGAGGCAGCGATTGCATCACGCGTGTGCAGAGCACCGCTGATCAATTTCCGGGCAGGCAGCGCTAAGCAGCGAGAGAAGTTCGGCTTTTGAATTTGGTCGCGTCTGGCACGCTTCGTGCAGGAAACAGACCGTTCGGTATCCTACCCTAGGGAGAGAAATGATGACCGCGGTCGCTCAAAAAACGGTGCTTACAGGTTGCCTGGCCCCAATCGAGAAGGGTGGGCTGGAACAGCTCATCGCCAACAGCAAGGCCAATCCGAAGGTCATCAAGACCTTGAAGTGCAAGACGGTGGCGGAGGGCAAGTTCCGCCATGCCAACTACATCCGCAATCTCGCGCCCTATATCGTCGACGAACCGCCGGGGCTGTTGGGCGACGACACCGCGCCCAATCCGTCGGAGGCCTCGCTGGCCGCGCTCGGCTCGTGCCTTGCGGTGGGCCTGCACGCCAACGCCGTGCATCGCGGCTGGATCGTCAACAAGCTCGAGCTCGAACTCGAGGGCGACCTCAACATCACGGCGGTGTGGGGCACCGGTGACGTCAGCGAGAAGCCGGTCGGCTTCACCGACGTGCGCGTCAAGGTCGACATGGAATGCGAGGGCATTCCGAAGAGCGAGATCGATGCGCTGGTGACCCACGTCAAGAAGTGGTCGCCGGTGGCCAACACCTTCACTCGCCCGGTCAACCTCGAAGTCAGCGCTTAAGCCAACAACGAGGGGCGTCGAGCGCGAACAGTCTCTTGAGTGTTCCTGGGTGTTCCTGGGTGTTCCTGGGTGTGGAGGGTTTCATGAGTTCTCTGGCGGTATCCCGGCTTGCGGCAGACGATCTTCCATCGGCATCAATTGCCGACCAGGTCGGGATCATTGCGCGGAAGGAACTCGCACCCCTGGCGTTGGCGATCGATGAAGGCACGCTCTATCCCGATACGCTGCTCCGGCGGCTCGGCGAGATCGGCGCCTGGGGCAGCCACCAACCGGAGAATGGCGCAGCCGACCTGCGCTGCGCCATTCAATCGATCGCAGCCCTCGGCGAGGTCTGCGGCGCCACGGCCTTCATGGCATGGTGCCAGAACACGCTGGTCTGGTACGCGGCAAACTCGACCAATTCGGCGCTGACAGCCAAATTTGCCGGCAAGTTCGCAAGCGGACAGATTCTCGGCGGCACCGGGCTGTCGAACCCGATGAAGAGTTTTTTCGGCATCGAGAAGCTGAAACTGAAAGGCCGCAAGGTCGAGGGCGGCTATGTCGTGCGCGGCGCGCTGCCCTGGGTTTCCAATCTGGGCCCGGAGCATTACTTCGGCACCATCTTCGAGCGCGAGGACGACGGCGGCGGCATTGTTATGTTCCTGGCCGATTGCGCCAATCCCGCGATCACGCTGCAGCCATGCAAGCCGTTCCTCGCGATGGACGGCACCGGCACCTATGCGGTCCAGTTCCGCGACGTCTTCGTGCCGGACGAACTGATCCTGGCCGAACCGGCGGGGCCGTTCGTCAAGAAGATCCGCGCCGGCTTCATCCTGCTGCAGGCCGGCATGGCGCTCGGCCTGATCAAGGATTGCATCCAGATCATGGACGAAGTCGACGCGCCTTTGAGGCACGTCAATCGCTTTCTGCCGCAACAGCCTGTTCAGTTTCGTGAACTCCATGCCGAGTTCGAGAAGGAGACGATGGCGCTCGCGCGCGACCCCTACAACATCGATGACGCTTACTGGCGGCGCGTGGTGGCGTTACGGTTGCGCGCAGGTGACGCCAGTGTCGCGGCCGCGCATGCGGCGATGCTTCATTGCGGCGCGCGCGGCTACCTGAAGAGCCACCGCGCCCAGCGCCGGATGCGCGAAGCTTATTTCGTCGCCATCGTCACGCCCGCCACCAAGCAGCTTCGCAAGGTGCTCGCCGGCGACGAGTGCTGAAGGGATTTCCGTTTCGAACCAACCAGCAACCACACAACAGGAGAGGCCTGCCATGACGGACGTTCTGATTACTGCCGGCGAACTCGCGGAGTTCCTCAAGAATGAGCCGTGTGTCATCATCGACACCCGCAATCCCGAGGCCTATGGCGCGGGCCATCTCCCCGGCGCCGTCAATGTCCATGAAATCTTCACGTATCTGGCGACCTCGACGCCGGAGGGCATTGCCGAACTGAAGACAAAATTCGCTGATGCGTTCGGCGCCGCCGGGCTTTCGGGCAAAGAGACCGCCGTCATCTACGAGCAATCGATGAATTCCGGCTTCGGCCAATCCTGCCGCGGCTACTATCTCCTGACCATGCTCGGTTATCCCAAGGTCAAGGTGCTGCATGGCGGCTACGACGCCTGGGCGGCGGCGGGCCTGCCGGTGACCACGGACGTGCCGTCGCCGGTGAAGGCGTCGTTCTCGATCGTGCCCGAGGCCGGCGACATCCTGATCGACGCCAAGACCATGCTCGCCGCCGTCGGCAAACCCGGCATTGCGCTGCTCGACGTCCGCGACATCGACGAGTGGATCGGCGAAAGCTCGTCTCCTTATGGGAAGGATTTCTGCCCGCGCAAGGGACGCATTCCCGGCGCCGTTTGGCTCGAATGGTACCGCATGATGAAGCCGACCGCGGAAGGTCCACGCTTCAAGTCCAAGAACGAGATACTGGCGGAATGCGCCACGGTCGGCATCACGGAGAATACGCCGGTCTATCTCTACTGCTTCAAGGGGGCGCGCGCCTCGAACACGTTCCTCGCGCTGAAGAATGCCGGCGTGAAGGATGTTCGGATGTATTTCGGCTCCTGGAACGAATGGTCGCGCGATCCGTCGCTGCCGATCGAGGAGGGGCTGCCGATGGAGGCCAGCCTCACCAAGGCGGCATAACGACGATAAGCCTGACGTTGCAGTCTGATTCGATCGAATCGGACTGCAACGGCCTCGACGCGGTGCGGCCAGCGATGGAACCGCGCCATCGCGCCGCGCTGGCGTTCCCGATGTCGCATGCGTATAATCGCGGCGCAGTCGGGTGGTCGCGCGGATGTCGATGTTCTCACGCAGATTTGGTCTTGCAATGGTTGCGGTTGCGCTCTGTCTCGGCGCGCCGGCGGCTCACGCGCAGGCGGGGCCGGTAAACTACTGGACCCCGGGCTGGCCGATGGGCTTCAGCGGCGCTGCCGGTGAGAGCGCAGACAGCTACGGCACCTTTCCGAGCTTCGACTTCCGCGACCTCGGCAACGGCTCTTCCTATGCGCGCTACAATTTCTCCAACGGGTTCTTTGTCGGCAGCCAGCGCAACAGCATGGGCCTCACTGGCTTCAGTCAGAGCGCGTTCGGCGGCTTCGGCTCGGTCTATAGCCAGGGCGTGCAGTTCGGCTACAACCTGAAGAACGGTGGCGGGCCGCCCGTCAGCTTCTATGCCGGGTTCGATACGCTGAAGTACAACACCGGAATCGGCAGCAGTGCGTTCGCGCCGTTCGATTCCAAATCCGGCACGCTGCCGGTCTCAAGCGCGTATGCCGGCGTTGAATTCCAGGCGACGTCGAACATCAGCCTGTCGCTCGGGGTCGGCGTGGTGCAGCAGACGGGCCGGATCGACAGCGAGATCAATTCGCTCCCGGGCGCCTCGTCTTTCTCCGTCGGTAACCGCCGCTACTAGTCTCAGTCGTCCCGCTGGACCAGCTCGACGGTGATGCCTTCGGGGCCCTCGAAGAGCCGCAGCTTTCGGCTGATGTAGTCCATCTCGTCGCTCAGCACGGTTACGCCGTTGGCCACGAGGTGCGCGGTGGCCGCCTCGATGTCGTCGACGCGGAACGCGAGATGATTGAAGCCCCGCTTTCGCAGATTGGTCGGGTGCGCACCCGGATCGGTCCCTGGGAGCGGGTCGAATACAAGCAACTGGATCTCGAAATGATAAGCACCTTCGAGGGCGAGGGTGATGTGCTGCGCCTTCATGGCCGGCATCCCCATGTAGCGAGCGGGAACGCCACCGTCGATCGTCGCGACGTGATCCTCTTTGAAGCCAAGCAGTGAAAAGAACGCGATCGCCGGGCCGGCGTCTACGACTGCGATCGTAATGTGATCCGGATTGAGTATCATTCTGTCACTCCGTGTCATCGACGCCACGCGTTCGGACGCTTCCGAGTATGCCTCGTGAACGAGGCAGGTTGACAGACCGGCGTGCCCGTTCACAACACTGTTATTGCGGTCCATCTCGCTCGCTGCCTGCCTCAACTGTGCGTCTCGGGCTTGTTGTTGTACCCTGTGCGGGGCAACTGCACGGGCGCCAGGAGGCGTTTACATGACCACTGCCATACTCAACCGCCGTTACCTCCTCGCTGCTGGCGGCTCCGTCCTGGTCGCCGGGGCCTCCGGGCTTCTGTTGCCCGCCCGCGCGCAAGGTCTTGCGCCGACCCCTTCGATGTCGGGCGGAGCCAACAACTACCGCGCGGGCGCGCCGACCGTGGATCGGATCGGCAAGGGTGGCTTCTGGATGAGCGGCACCGTGCGCCGCGCCGGCGACGGAGCGCCGCTTGCCGGGCAGCGCATCCAGATCTGGGCACACACCACCGAAGGGCGGGAGCACGAACCGCAGAGTCATGGCGCCACGCTCACCGACAAGAACGGAGCGTTTCGTCTGGAGATGCCGCAGATCGTTCCCATCTTCGGCCAGCCGCATGGTCACCTCGCCTATGACAGCGGCGAATTCAAAACCGTTTTTCTGCGTCCGGTGATGCGGAGCGCAAAGGATACCAGCCTGGAAGCGCACTTCGTCCTTCAGCCGGTCTGACCGAGTTGCAAGCGAAGGGATGGAGATTGGCCCGGGTGGCCCTGATCTGGGCCGCCCTTGCAGCCGCCATCGGCGTGCCGATCGCCGCTGCGGCGGCGAGCCCGCTGCTGGAATGGCGCGATCCGGTCTACATACTGGCCTGCTTCGCGGGGATCGTCGGGCTCGGGCTCATGCTCGTTCAGCCCTTGCTGATTGCCGGATACCTGCCGGGACTGCCGGCCTATCGTGGCCGGCGTATCCATCTCTGGACCGGAGGCGCGCTGGTCGTGGCGGTGGTGATCCACGTCGGCGGTCTTTGGATTACCAGTCCGCCCGACATGATCGACGCGCTTCTCTTTTCATCGCCGACGCCGTTCTCCCCCTGGGGCGTGATCGCCATGTGGGCCATCTTCGCCGTTGCGGTTTTTGCTGCGCTCCGCCGGCGATTGGGCGTGCGTCCGCGAACGTGGCGCATCGCGCATACACTGCTCGCGATCGTCATCGTCGTCGGCAGTGTGGTCCATGGCATACTGATCGAGGGGACGATGGAGACGATCTCGAAGGCTGTGCTTTGCGTGCTGGTCCTCGCGGCGGCCGTAAAGGTCATGACTGACCTGCAGGTATGGAGAAAGCGAGCGAAGCTGCGCGAGGAGAGCATCGCGCGACAATAGGCGAGTCGGAATCGAATGGCGTCGCGAAGCTACGCGCCTATTGCTCCGACGACAGGCGGACCATCTGGCGCCCTTCATTCATCGCCTTCAGATTGTTGACGTAGTTCTCGGGACGCTGCCAGCGGTGCGGAACTTTCAATCCCATGAATTCCGCGATACTGCCGATGAAGGCCGTGCAATTGGTTGTCTCGGCGTTCCAGACCGGTGAACTCGCCTGCAGTTTCTTGATGTAGGCGAAAACCCGCTTGGCGTCCGGCTCACTGAGGTAAACGCGGTAGCTGGCGGTCAGGTATTGCGGATCGAGATCGCCATAGCTCGCCTTGGTCTCGGACGGCACCCACGTCAGATGACCAAGTACATAGGGAATCGTGTCTCCCGCAGGCGTCAGGCCCGCGACTTCAACGGCGCGCTCGCTTGTCTTCCCGAACCAGACGAAAGCGTGTCCCCAACTCGCCGCCGTTCTAGCCCTGAAGTCCACGTAGTACGGGCCCTTTGCCGATCGCGATGCCGGCCTCCGGGGCGACTGTGGTGCAGGATTCGCTTCAGTTTCACTGGTTACAAGCGCGTCGGCATTGGCGACGCGCTTGTAACCTTCCTGTATGTGGGAAATGAAACGCTCAAGCCCCGCGCGAGCGTCAAGTTCGCGTGCGGAAGCTGGATGGATTTCGCACGCGAGCGGGACAGCGAGTGTGAACCCCGCAAGCAAGCGGAGAGCTAGTCTCTTCGGTCCATTTGCCACAGTTCGCCCTTCAGCTGTCGACGAAGGTCAGAATCAACGGTGTCTGACTCAATACCGCGCATAGGGCCGCGGGGCGACGACGGGCGTCTTGCCGACCGGGGTCTTCCCGATGGGGGTCTTGCCAATCGGCATCTTGCCGATCTCGGCCGTCTGATAGACGGGCTGTCGGCGCGGGATGTCGGCAGCACCAGCCGCAGTCACCAGGACAAGCGTCGCACCCGCTGCAATCACGATCTTCTTCACAGTACTGTTACCTCTACGTTAGAGAAAACACGGCAGTCAGCCGTGCCTCCCTCAGCCACGCTGCGAGCATGAATGTCCGAATGCGTCCACAGTGCGGCGGGCTGGACACGTTAAAGCGATAGGTCTGCAGTGCGACAGATATGCGACGGGCTGGAACTTCAGTGTCCAGGGCACAGCGGAAGTGCTCAGGCTTTCGATCAACCCGTCGGCGTGGACCAATGAGGCTCCGATCAAAAGCCTGCCCCAGGAATGAAACAAAGCACGACCTCTCCAAGGCCGAGCTTCGAAAGCCAGTCAATTCGCCGGCTGCAGAGGTGGCTGCGGCCGTCAGGACTCTCGCGATCATGCTCGATTGTCGCCGGCGGAACGACGGTCCAAAAGCCCTCGCCGCCGATTTTGCGGGCAACCCAATTACCGTCTTCAATCCTGGATTCTGCTGGAGAACAATCTTGGCTGCTGCAACACGGCACGGCTCGATTGTGCGGCATCATCCATGTGGAATAGAACCGCTCATGGATAGCCTGATCTTGCGGTGGATGCTGATGCTGCTGCGCTATGGCGGAACTGGCGGCGAGAACAAGGCTGCTCACGGCCACACCAGCAGTCACACGCACAGCACGGGTGGTGAAGTCCCAGCGTCGCATGGCGGGCCTGCCAGGAACACGCGCAATCCGATGCCCGGAACCTAACACTTTGCGAGAGGAAGGCCACCCCAAACATCAAGGGCCGACCGGCGCGTACATATGAAGTCTGTGTTGGGTCACGGGAAGCCAGCGTTATGTCAGCACGCTCCAATCAGCCACCCACGTCACGCCCATTTGAAATCCGCAGCGCCTTGATGCGTGAGGCCAGCGTGGTCGGCTTGATGTCGAGCATCTCGGCGGCGCCGCCGGGGCCGAAGACCTTGCCGGAGCAGGCCTCGAGCGCGGCCAGAATGTTGGCGCGCTCGTGGGCGCGCATTTCCGCCGATGTCATGACCGCGGGACGGCTATCTGTTTTCACGCGCGGCACGCCGGGGGAGAGCTGCACGCCCGGCACATCGGGCAGGTCGATGCGCAGCCGGCCGTTCTGCGCGAGGATCGCGGCGCGCTCGATGACGTTCTGCAGTTCGCGGACGTTGCCAGGCCAGTCATAGCGCGAAAGGTTTCGCGCATCGCCTTCCGACAGTCGCAGCTCGGATTTCAAAGCCTTGCTCTCGCGAGTCAAAAAATGCTGCGCCAGCAGCGGAATGTCCTCGCGCCGCTCGCGCAGCGGCACGGACTCCACCGGAAACACGTTGAGGCGGAAGTAAAGATCCTCGCGGAAACGGCCGCGCTGCACTTCCTGCTTGAGATCGCGGTTGGTGGCGGCGATCAGGCGCACGTCGACGGCGCGGGTGCGCTCCTCGCCGACGCGTTCGAAATTGCCCTCCTGCAGCACGCGCAACAGCTTGCCTTGCAATTCGAGCGGAATCTCGCCGACTTCGTCGAGAAACAGGGTGCCGCCGTCGGCGAGCTCGAAGCGGCCGATGCGGTCGCGCAGGGCGCCGGTGAAGGCGCCGCGAACGTGCCCGAAGAACTCGCTCTCGAACAGTTCGCGCGGGATCGCCGCGCAGTTGACGCGGATCAGCGGGCGGTCGCGGCGGCTGCTCGCCTCGTGGATGGCGCGGGCGATCAGTTCCTTGCCGGTGCCGGACTCGCCCGTGATCATCACGGCGGCGCTGGTCGGGGCCACCAGCTTGACCTGCCGCAGCGTCGTCTGGATCGCTTCGCTCTGGCCGATGATGCCGCGCGGGTTGGTCTCGATGCGGATCTCTTCCTGCAAGTATGCGTTTTCCAGCTCGAGCCGCTCGCGCAGGCGGTCGACCTCGGCGAGCGCCGCGTGCAGCTTTTCGTCGGCCTCGCGCCGCTGGCTGACGTCGCGGAACACGATGACGGCGCCGACCACGACGCCGCGGTCGCGGATCGGCGTCGAGGTATATTCGACCCAGACCGGGGTGCCGTCCTTGCGCCAGAACACCTCGCCCTCGACCTGGTGCACGGCGCCGTCGCGAAACGCCGCATAGATCGGGCAGTCATGATCGGGATAGTGCCGTCCGTCATGATGGGTGTGATGGACGATCGGGTGGATTTCCTTGCCGACGAGTTCTTCCGCGCCCCAGCCGAGCATGCGCTCGGCAGCGGGATTGACGAAGGTGGTCTTGCCTTCCGCGTTGACGCCGTAAATGCCTTCGCCGGCGGCGCGAAGGATCAGCTGGTTTTCGCGCTCGATGTCCTGGAACACGCGCTCGACCCGCTGCCAGGTCGCGATGCCGCCGCGCATGTGGTCCTCTGCCGCCGCATCGACATAGCGGCGGCGGCGTGCGTCGAGGTCGCTCATGGTGAGCAGCACAAGAGGCCGGCCGTCGCCGGGCAGGAGGCTGCCGGCATATTCCAGGCGCAGGCTTTGGCCGGTGGCATGGCGCGGGGTTAGCGCGTTGGTCCAGTAGGTGCCCTTGTCGAGCACGGCCTGCGTGAACACGATCAGCGCCGGCAATTGTCCGCCATGAAGCGCGCTGACCCTGGTCTGGCGCAGCAGGGCGCGATCGTAGCCGAGCAGGGTGCAGGCGGCCGGATTGGCGTCGAGGATCAGGTCGGCGTGGGGATCCAGCAGCAGGGTCGGCTCGATGCCAAACTCGAACGCGGCGGCGCGGAGGCCCGCGTCGTGCGGCGCGGGCGTCGAACTCAACGCCAGATCCATCAGATGACTCCGAAAAATCGTAATTCAACTACGATTTTTCGTTTATCACGAATTTTCGTAATGGCCAACATCAAGCCAAATCCCTGCGACATCAGCGCAATCGCCGAATAAGTGGGCTGGCATGTGCCTTGCTTAATTAGGGGGCAATACCCCCCCTGCAGGAGGTCTCATGTCTACCTTCGACAACCCATTCGATCCCAATCGCAGTCTTCGTGCCGGAGGCTGCAGTTGCGGCCAGCATGTCAGCGAAGCCGAGCACGAACATGCCGCGCTCGCGCTGCGCTGCGAGCCTGCGCCAAGCGAGGAGAAGCGCTACGAGGGCGTCGTGGCGTCCGCCGTGATGCGGGCAATGTTTCCGAAGGACGTGGCGCGGCGGGCCTTTCTGAAATCGGTCGGTGCCTCGACCGCGCTGGCCGCGATCTCGCAATTCTTCCCGCTCAAGACCGCGACCGAGGTCTTCGCGCAAGGCGGCCCGCCCGAGAAGAAGGACCTCAAGGTCGGCTTCATTCCGATCACCTGCGCGACGCCGATCATCATGGCGCATCCGCTCGGCTTCTATTCCAAGCACGGCCTCAACGTCGAGGTGGTGAAGACCGCCGGCTGGGCGGTGATCCGCGACAAGACCATCAACAAGGAATACGACGCCGCGCACATGCTGGCGCCGATGCCGATCGCGATTTCGCTCGGGCTGGGGGCCAATGCGATCCCGTTCACGGTGCCGGCGATCGAGAACATCAACGGGCAGGGCATCACGCTTGCCATGAAGCACAAGGACAAGCGCGATCCGAAGACCTGGAAGGGCATGAAGTTCGCCATTCCGTTCGATTACTCGATGCACAATTATCTGCTGCGCTACTATCTCGCCGAACACGGCCTTGATCCCGACACCGACGTGCAGCTCCGCTCGGTGCCGCCGCCGGAGATGGTCGCCAATCTGCGCGCCGACAACATCGACGGCTTCCTCGCGCCCGATAACATCTGCCAGCGCGCGATCTATGACGGCGTCGGTTTCATGCACATCCTGTCCAAGGAAATCTGGGACGGTCATCCCTGCTGCAGCTTTGCCGCCAGCCGCGAATTCATCACCAGTTCGCCGAACAGCTTTGCGGCACTGACGCGGGCGATCGTGGACGCGACCGCCTACGCGTCGAAGGCCGAGAACCGCAAGCAGATTGCGGAAGCGATCGCGCCGGCGAACTACATCAACGCGCCCGTCACCGTGCTGGAGCAGGTTTTAACCGGCACCTACGCGGACGGCCTCGGCGGCGTGAAGACGGATGCCAAGCGCGTCGATTTCGATCCGTTCCCCTGGCAATCGTTCGCGGTGTGGATGCTGACCCAGATGAAGCGCTGGGGCCAGATCAAGGGCGATGTCGACTACAAGGCGGTAGCCGAGCAGGTCTATCTCGCGACCGACACCAAGAAGGTGATGGCCGAGATGGGGCTGACGCCGCCGGCGACGTCCTACAAATCCTTCTCGGTGATGGGAAAGACGTTCGATCCGCAAAAGCCGGACGAATATCTCGCCAGCTTCAAGATCAGGAAGGCGTCGTGATGGCGGGCGCGCAACATTTGCCGCTGTCGTCCCGGCGAAGGCCGGGACCCATACTCCGCGGCGGAAGTAATGAAGGAAGGCCTCTGACGCCGTGCCTGAACGAGAAGACACGGCGTTTGGGTCCCGGCGTTCGCCGGGACGACATCTGAGAGAGTTTCAGCATGAACGCCTCCCTTCGCTTCCGCGCAGCCGTCGTCTCCATCGCGCTGCTCGCGGCCTTTCTCGGCATCTGGCATCTCGCCACGCGCTCGACAGCGGCGACCACCACCATGTCGCCGGAATACGCCAAGCTGATGGGGCTGACGGCGACGCAGGGCAAGTCGGCTATGCCGGGCCCGCTCGATGTCGGCTCGAAATTGTGGGAGCATCTCAAGCAGCCGTTCTACGACAACGGCCCGAACGACAAGGGTTTAGGCGTCCAGCTCGGCTATTCCATCGGCCGCGTCGGCCTCGGCTATCTGCTGGCGGTGATCGTTGCGATCCCGCTCGGCTTCCTGATCGGCATGTCGCCCTTGATCAGCAAGGCGCTCGATCCGTTCATCCAGGTGCTGAAGCCGATCTCGCCGCTCGCCTGGATGCCGCTGGCGCTCTACACCATCAAGGATTCCTCGATATCGGCGATCTTCGTCATCTTCATCTGCTCGGTGTGGCCAATGTTGTTGAACACGGCGTTCGGCGTCGCAGCCGTGCGCAAGGAATGGATCAACGTCGCGCGCACGCTGGAGGTCGGCACCGTCAGGCGCGCCTTCACCGTGATCCTGCCGGCGGCGGCGCCGACCATCCTCACCGGCATGCGGATATCGATCGGCATCGCCTGGCTCGTGATCGTCGCCGCCGAGATGCTGGTTGGCGGCACCGGCATCGGCTACTTCGTCTGGAACGAGTGGAACAACCTCTCGATCACCAACGTCATCATCGCCATCCTGCTGATCGGCGTCGTCGGCATGCTGCTGGACCAGATCCTCGCGCGGTTCACGCGCATGGTCACGTTCCCGGAGTGATGCGGTGATGGACAAGTTCATTTCCATCGAAGGCATCGCGCGGCGTTACCCCGGCGCAAATGGCGCGCAGACCACGATCTTCGAGAATCTCTGGCTCTCGATGGGCCGCGGCGAGTTCGGCTGCGTGATCGGGCATTCCGGTTGCGGCAAGACCACGGTGCTGAACATCCTTGCCGGGCTCGATGAGCCCAGTGAGGGGGCGGTGATTGTTGACGGGCAGGCGATCGAGGGCACGAGCCTCGACCGCGCCGTGATCTTCCAGAGCCACGCGCTGCTGCCGTGGCGCACCGTGCTCGGCAACGTCGCCTATGCCGTGACCTCGAAATGGCGCAATTGGGGCCGCGCCAGGGTGAAGGCGCATGCGCAGAAATTCATCGATCTGGTCGGGCTGACCGGCTCCGAGCACAAGCGGCCCTCGGAATTGTCCGGCGGCATGAAGCAGCGCGTCGGTATCGCACGCGCGCTGTCGATCACGCCGAAGATCATGCTGATGGACGAGCCGTTCTCGGCGCTGGACGCGCTGACGCGCGGCACGCTGCAGGACGAGGTGCGCCGAATTTGTCTGGAGACCGGACAGACCGCGTTCATGATCACCCATGACGTCGACGAGGCGATCTATCTCGCCGACAAGATCTTCCTGATGACCAACGGCCCCGGCGCGGTGCTGGCGGAGATCGTCGAAAATCCGCTGCCGAAGGATCGCGGCCGCATCGATCTGCACCGCCATCCGCTCTACTACGCGCTGCGGAACCACATCGTCGATTTCCTGGTCAGCCGCAGCAAGACATTTACGGCTGCGACGCCGGATCACGATCCGCGCAACGTGCCGGTGGTGCGGCCGGGCTTGGGCGAACCGACCATCGTCTCAGTGCCGAGCCTGGTCGAGGCCAATTCAGCCCAAAAGATCGCGCGCTAGACTTCAACAGGAGACCATCCATGAAACGCGAAGACCTCACCGAAAAGCTGCTCGACATCAAGCGCGAGAAGGGCTGGAGCTGGAAGCATATCTGCGAAAAGATCGGCGGCTATTCGGAGGTGCTGATCGTCGGCGCCATCATGGGCCAGATGAAACTCACAAAGCCACAGGCTGCCAATGCAGCTGAATTGTTCGGGCTGTCGAAATCGGAAACCGCGATGCTCAACGAGGTGCCGATGCGCGGCACCGGCACGCCGATGCCGCCGACCGATCCCCTGATCTACCGCTTCTACGAAATGGTGATGGTCAACGGGCCGGCCTGGAAGGCACTGATCGAGGAGGAATTCGGCGACGGCATCATGTCGGCGATCGATTTCGACATGGCGATGGAACGCGTCGCCAATCCCAAGGGCGACCGGGTCAAGATCACGATGTCCGGAAAATTCCTGCCGTATAAATATTACGGCGCCAGCGGCAACGTGCCGGAATACGGGTTCAAGGAGGAGTGAGAGGATGCGAATGGCGAATAGCGAGTAGCGAATGGACCTTTTCCCATTCGCTATTCGCCACTCTCCATTCGCTACAGCTTTACGTCCCCGCCTTCACCTGCGCGGCGGCCTGCGCCAGCAGCTCGCTCATCTTGGCGCGAACCTCGGGCGCTGCGATGGCGACGCCCTTGGCGGCGAAATCCTTCACCACCTTGTTCTGGACGTCGTCGTCGCCGGCTTCCTCGAAGTCCGCCGCGACCACTTCCTTCGAATAGGCGGTGGCGGCATCGCCTGACAGGCCGAGCTTCTCGGCTGCCCAAAGACCGAGCAGGCGGTTGCGGCGCGCCATGGCCTTGAATTTCTGTTCCTCGTCGAGGGCGTATTTCTTCTCGAAACCTTCCTCGCGCTTGTCGAAAGTGGTCATTTCTTCGGTTCCAATCCCGGCCAATGGTAAACGGGGGCCCGCGTTGTGGCGGGCCTATCGACTACCTAGATAGAGGGGGCGAATCGGTAAAACAACGGCTCGTTAAGCCGCAGGGCGGCCGGGATAAGTTGGGCCCAACCGGACCGGGTCGATTGTGCTGGATGGCCCAATCGGATAGGTTGCCTGCAGGCTAGGTTCCTGTTCTGTTTCCGGTCGTTCTTGTACTGGATCTGGCCTTCACGGCAGCTCCGTCGTGGTCGTAAACCCTTGTCATCCGGAGCACACCAAATTCATGGATTTCAACAAAACACGGTACATCCCAATGAGCCGTCGACGCCGCATTTATGAAGGCAAGGCCAAGGTCCTGTATGAAGGCCCCGAGCCCGGAACCCTGATCCAGCACTTCAAGGACGACGCGACCGCGTTCAATGCCAAGAAACACCAGGTGATCGAGGGCAAGGGCGTCCTCAACAACCGGATTTCGGAGTACCTGTTTCAGCACCTCAACGACATCGGGGTGCCGACCCATTTCATCCGCCGCCTCAACATGCGCGAGCAGTTGATTCGGGAGGTCGAGATCGTGCCGCTGGAAGTGGTGGTGCGGAACGTGGCGGCGGGTTCGCTGTCGCAGCGCCTCGGCATCGAGGAGGGCACACAGCTGCCGCGCTCGATCATCGAGTTCTATTACAAGAACGACCAGCTCAACGATCCCATGGTCTCCGAGGAGCACATCACCGCGTTCGGCTGGGCCACGCCGCAGGAAATCGACGACATCATGGCGCTCGCCATCCGCGTCAACGACTTCCTCACCGGGCTGTTTCTCGGCATCGGCATCCGCCTGGTCGATTTCAAGATGGAATGCGGCCGGCTGTTCGAGAACGAGATGATGCGGATCATCGTCGCCGACGAGATCTCGCCCGACTCGTGCCGGCTGTGGGACATCAAGTCGAACGAGAAGCTCGACAAGGACCGTTTCCGCCGCGATCTGGGTGGCCTGCTGGAGGCCTATACCGAAGTGGCGAAGCGGCTCGGCATCCTGATGGAGAACGAGCGGCCGGCCGGCACCGGCCCGGTGCTGGTGAAGAGCTGAGGCAAGAAGTGAGGCAAGCATCGTGAAGGCACGCGTTACCGTTACGTTGAAGTCGGGCATTCTCGATCCGCAGGGCAAGGCCATCGAAGGCGCGCTGAAATCGCTCGGCGTCGACGGCGTCGCCAGCGTCCGCCAGGGCAAGGTGTTCGACATCGAAATGTCGGGCGCCGACAAGGCCAAGGCCGAGGCGGCATTGAAGGATGCCGCCGACAAGCTGCTGGCGAATACCGTGATCGAGAATTACCGGGTCGAACTGCTCTAGGCGCACCTTCCATGAAATCAGCCGTTCTCGTCTTTCCCGGAATCAACCGCGAGCGCGATATGGCGCGGGCGCTGAAACTCGTTTCCGGCCGTGAGGCGACGATGGTCTGGCATGCCGAGACCTCGCTGCCGAAGGGCACCGATCTCGTGGTGGTGCCCGGCGGGTTTTCCTATGGCGACTACTTGCGCTGCGGCGCGATTGCCGCGCGCGCGCCTGTGATGGACGCGGTGCGGAAATACGCGGCGAATGGCGGCCTCGTGCTCGGCGTCTGCAACGGTTTCCAGATCCTGTGCGAGGCGGGGCTTTTGCCCGGCGTCCTGATGCGCAACGCGAAGCTGAAATTCATCTGCAGGGATGTGCACATGCGGGTCGAGCGCTCGGATACGCCGTTCACGCGCGGCTACAATGCAGGCCAGGTGATCCGCGTGCCGGTCGCGCATGGCGAGGGCAATTACGAAGCCGATGAAGAGACGGTGAAGCGGCTCGAGGGCGAGGGCCGGGTGCTCTATCGCTATTGCTCGGCCGAGGGCGTCGTCGACGAGGCTTCCAACATCAACGGCGCGGCGCAGTCGATCGCCGGTATCGTCAACGAGCGCGGCAACGTGCTCGGCATGATGCCGCATCCGGAAAACCACGTCGAAGACATCATGGGCTGCACCGACGGCCGCGGCCTTTTCGCGGGCCTTGCGGCGCATCTAAATAAGGCCGCGTGAATCCGTTTGCTGGCGCCGGAGCGAACTGGCCCATAAAAAAGCCCCGCGAACGCGGGGCTTTTTCTTATCTGCCGGTAGGCGCCGGCGTCAGGGTCGAGCCGCTGGGCGAGGGGTTGATATTGGTGCTCCCTGACGGATTCAGCCCGCTGGCCCGTCCGGCCGCGGCGCTGCCCGCATCGTTTGACATGCCGCTGCTCGGCGCGGTTGTCGAACTCCCTGTTGTCGTTCCGCTGGGGGAAGATCCAGCCGCCGTGCCGGTCGCCGCGGCGCCGCCCGCTGCCGATCCTCCGCCGCCGGACTGCGCGAGAGCGAAACCGCCTGTGACTGTCAGCGCGGCCGCCATGGCCAATGTAGCAAGCTTCATGATTGCTCCTTTCGTGGTGCGTCCATAGCCAACGAGGCTCGCGCGCTTTGCGTTCCAATATCGCGATCACGGTTGGTTGCTGTTCCATCGAAGGTTTCGCGGACCGCCGTCTTGAAGTTGCAATTGCAATCGGCCGGGGCTTGCTGCGGAATCTTTGTTCAATGGCGGGGAAGTGACTGGCCTGAAACTTGCTCCGCATCTCCTGATCCCACACGCGGATTTCCCGATCGTCGGACGGAGAGTGATGATGTCCATTCGTAAAGCTTCCTGCGCGGCTGCGCTGCTGGCCGCGCTCCTGTCGTCGCATTCGGCGACGGCCGAAACCACGCTGCGCGTCGCCATGACGGCGTCCGATATCCCGACGGCAACAGGGCTGCCCAACAACGGCTTTGAGGGCATGCGTTTCCTCGGCTACCCGATCTTCGAAGGACTGGTGCTGTGGGATCTGACGAAAACCGACAAGCTGGCAGGCTTGCGTCCGGGGCTTGCGGAGAAATGGGAGCAGGATCCGGCCGACAACAAGACCTGGATTTTCCACCTGCGCCGCGGCGTTAAATTCCACGATGGCACGGACTTCAACGCCGATGCCGTGATCTGGAATCTCGATCGTTATTTCAACAACAACAGCCCGCAATTCGAGCCGCCGAGTTCGGCGATGTCGCGGGCGCGCGTCCCGATCATGGGGACGTACAAGAAGGTCGATGACCATACGGTTGCGATCACCACCACCAAGCCGGCCTCGTATTTCCCTTACATGGCGGTCTATCTGCTGTTCACCTCGCCGACGTCGTTCGAGAAGGCCGGCAAGGAATGGGCCAAGGTCGCGACCTTGCCGGCGGCCGGCACCGGGCCGTTCCGCATCACCAAAATCGTGCCGCGGCAGGAGGCAAATCTGGCGCGCTTCGACGGCTATTGGGACGCCGGCAGAAAAGCGAAGGTGGACAATGTCGTGCTGATGCCGATCCCCGAGGCAAACTCGCGGCTGGCAGCGCTGCGCTCGGGCCAGGTCGACTGGATCGAGGTGCCGCCACCCGATGGCCTCGCATCGCTGAAATCGGCGGGCTTCACCATCACCACCGGCTCGTACCCGCATGTCTGGCCGTGGTTCTACAACATCGGCGCGACCAACAGCCCGTTCAAGGACGTCAAGGTGCGCCAGGCGCTGAACTATTGCATCGATCGGGACGGGCTGGTGTCGCTGCTCAACGGTACGGCGGAGCCCTCCGTCGGCTGGCTCAAGGCCTCTGATTCCGATTTCGGCTCGCCGGCAAATCGCTACAAATATGATCCGGCCAAGGGCAAGGCGCTGCTGGCCGAAGCCGGCTTCACGGCGGCAAAGCCGCTGTCGTTCAAGGCGATGATTTCGAACTCCGGCTCGGGGCAAATGCTGCCGTTGCCGATGAACGAATTCCTGCAGCAGAATCTCAAGGAGGCCTGCGGCGTCAACGTCGAATTCAACGTGACCGAATGGCAGGTGCTGTTGACCGCCGCCCGCGCCACGCCCGACGCCCCGAACCTGCAGGGCGCCATGGTCCTCAATATCAGTTCGCCTTCCTCCGATGCCGGCGTCATGGCGCGCTATTTCTCGTCAGCCAATTTTTCGCCGAACGGTTTCAACTTCGAGCAGTGGAAGGACGACGAGTTCGACGACGCGCTGAAGACGATTTCGGAAGCCACCGATCCGAAGGTGATCTCGGCCGCCTATCGCAAGGCCCATGAGCGCATCGTCGACAACCCGCCCTGGCTCTTCATCGTCCACGATCTCAACCCGCGCGCAATGAGTTCGAAGGTCAAGGGATTCGTCTCGCCGCAATCCTGGTTCGTCGATCTCACCTTGGTCAGCCTGCAATAGGTGCCTGAGCAGGCGAAGCGCCTTAGCGGGAACGGAGCCGGTTGATCCATTTGCCGTAGCGATCGGCCGGGATGGTCATGGCCGCGACGCCCGCCATGACCAGCACCAGGCCGAGCGCCAGATTCGTCGGGACGGCCTCGCCCAGCAACAGCACTGACAGGCCGACGCCGATCGGAATGCGCAGGTAGCCTTGGGCGTTGGTGGTCAGCGTGCCGAGTCGGGAAAGGCACATGTAGAACAGCATCAGCCCGAAGGCGCTGGAGAAGATCCCCATCGCGACAGTGGCGACCAGCGCCTCGGTCGTGGGCCGCAAGGTCCAGGGATGATCGACGATCAGCGATGCCGGCAGCAGTAGGAGACCGCCGAACAGCAGCGAGCCCGCGGCCACCACCATCGGGTCGTAATCGGTCAGCCGCAGGCCGAAGATCGTCGCGCATGCGAACGATATGGTCGCGAGCAGGATGACGATCTCGGCAAAGATATTGGCGTCGAGCGTAGAGAGCGCATCGAGGCCGATGATCACGGCTGTCCCGGCAAGACCCAGAATGGCGCCGACAAGCTTCAGTAGTGTCGCGGGCTCGTGCCGCGTAATGCCCCAGGTGATCAGAAACGCGAAGATAGGCGTCGTCGAGGCCAGGACCACGGTCGGCGCCGCCGCGACGTATTGCTGCGCCCAGGTGATCAGCAGAAACGGAAACGTCGAGTTGATGGTCTGTTGCTGCGCGAACAGCTTCCAGGCTTTGGCATCCGTCGGCATCCGCACCCCGCGCACGCGCAAGACCGCGAGCAGGAACGCCGCCGCAATCAGCGAGCGTGCCGAGATGAAGGTGATCGGCGGGATCGTGCCGAGCCCGATCTTGGTCAGCGGATAGGTCGAGCTCCAGCAGCACGCCAGCGCGAGCAGCAGCAGATAGTCGCGCCAGCTGCGACGGGCCTGTGGCGCGTCAGGGGGCAATGGCGGCAGCGCCGGGGGGCTTCTTCCACTTCACGCGCTTGATGGTGCCTGAGAAGGTGAACAGCGAACGCTCACCCGATTTCAGGACGCCGCGCAGGAAGATCAGCGAGCCGCCGGCGCGGGTGATTTCCCCCTCGCATTCGACCAGTTCGCCTTCGCGGGCGGCATCGAGAAACTCGCAGGAGAACGCGACCGTCACGCCCGGTCCCTGCAGTACGGACGATGCGATCGCAAACAGGCAGTAGTCGGCGAATGACATGAAGCAGCCGCCATGGACGTTGCGCATGCCGTTGAGGTGCTTCTTCTCGACCCGGAACGCGCATTGCACTTTGCCGTTCTCGTCCATCCGGTGCCAGAAAGGGCCGTTATGGGTCTCAAAGCTGTCGCGGGTCCAGGTCCGCCAGCCCTCGAACTCGCCCTCGGTTTGGACGTGCAGGTCAGGGCGGTGGTGAAATGCGTTTTGGGGAAGCTCGTTCACTAAAAATGGCCTTCAATTGGATGTTTCCGCTCTTAAATCTGATCCGGGAAGGATGTGCAAACGCCGATCCCGCAAGGCCCCCTTCGCAAAGCTCTGGACAGGGCGGAAATGCGCCATAAAAGGCCTTTTCGGCCCCTGTTGATCTCCCTATTAAGGCAACCATGAACGAGCCCCAGATCACCCCCGAACTCGTCGCCAGCCATGGTCTCAAGCCCGACGAGTATGAGCGCATCCTCAAGCTGATCGGGCGGGTGCCGAGCTTCACCGAGCTCGGGATTTTCTCGGCGATGTGGAACGAGCACTGCTCGTACAAATCCTCGCGCATCCATCTGCGGGGCCTGCCGACCAAGGCGCCGTGGGTGATCCAGGGGCCGGGCGAGAATGCCGGCGTGATCGATATCGGCGACGGCCAGGCGGTCGTGTTCAAGATGGAGAGCCACAACCATCCGAGCTACATCGAGCCGTACCAGGGCGCGACGACGGGCGTCGGTGGTATCCTGCGCGACGTGTTCACGATGGGTGCGCGGCCGATTGCCTGCCTCAATGCGCTGTCTTTCGGCGCGCCCGAGCACCCGAAGACGCGGCATCTGGTGTCGGGCGTGGTGGCCGGTGTCGGCGGTTACGGCAATTCTTTCGGCGTGCCCACGGTTGGCGGGCAGGTGCGTTTCCACACCCGCTATGACGGCAACATCCTGGTCAACGCGATGGCGGTCGGCCTCGCCGAGACCGACAAGATCTTCTACGCCGCGGCATCCGGCGTGAACATGCCGATCGTCTATCTCGGCTCCAAGACCGGCCGCGACGGCATTCACGGCGCCTCGATGGCGTCGGCCGAGTTCAACGACAATTCCGAGGAGAAGCGCCCGACCGTGCAGGTCGGCGATCCCTTCGCCGAAAAGCTGCTGCTGGAGGCCTGCCTCGAGATCATGGAAAAGGGCTGCGTGATCGCGATCCAGGACATGGGCGCGGCCGGCCTGACATGCTCGGCGGTCGAGATGGGCGCCAAGGGGGATCTCGGTGTCGACCTCATCCTGGACCACGTGCCGACCCGCGAAACCGGCATGAGTGCCTACGAGATGATGCTCTCGGAAAGCCAGGAGCGCATGCTCATGGTGCTCAAGCCCGAGAAGGAAAAAGAGGCCGAGGCGATCTTCACGAAGTGGGGGCTCGATTTCGCCATCGTCGGCTACACCACGCCGAGCAAGCGTTTCGTGGTCAAGCATGGCGGCGACGTCATGGCCGATCTCCCGATCAAGGAACTCGGCGACGAGGCACCGCTCTATGACCGGCCGCATGTCGCATCCGAGCCGCTGCCGGTGGTGCATGCGCGCGAGGTCAAGCCGCCGCTCGGAATCATGCCGGCGCTGGAGAAGCTGATCGGCACCCCCGAACTATGCTCGAAGCGCTGGGTTTGGGAGCAATACGACCACGTCATCCTCGGTAACACCGTGCAGCGTCCTGGCGGCGACGCCGCCGTCGTGCGCGTCGAGGACGGACCGAAGGGTCTTGCGCTCACCGTCGACGTGACGCCGCGCTATTGCGAAGCCGATCCGTTCGAGGGCGGCAAGCAGGCGGTCGCGGAGGCCTGGCGCAACATCACCGCGGTCGGCGGCCGTCCCTTGGCGATCACTGACAATCTGAACTTCGGCAATCCGGAACGCCCCGAGATCATGGGCCAGTTCGTCGGCTGCCTGAAGGGCATCGGCGAGGCCTGCCGCGCGCTGGATTTCCCGGTCGTCTCCGGCAACGTCTCGCTCTACAACGAGACCAACGGCCGCGGCATCCTGCCGACGCCCTCGATCGGCGGCGTCGGCCTGCTCGACGACTTCACGAAGTCAGCAACACTCGCGTTCAAGGCCGATGACGAAGCGATTTTGCTGATCGGCGACACCCAGGGCTGGCTGGGTCAATCCGTCTACCTACGCGACGTCTGCGACCGCGAAGAGGGTGCGCCGCCACCGGTCGATCTCGCCGCCGAAAAGCGCAACGGCGACGTGGTGCGCGGCATGATCCACGCCGGGACGGCGACCGCGGTGCATGACGTCTCCGACGGCGGGCTCCTGATTGCTCTGGCTGAGATGGCGATGGCAAGCGGCATCGGCGCGCAGCTATTGGCGGCGCCGAGCTCGATTGTGCCGCACGCGTACTGGTTCGGCGAAGACCAGGCGCGCTACATCGTGACGGTGCCGGCTGCGGATGCCGGCTTGGTGTTGGCGAAGATGAAGGGCGCGGGCGTTCCCTGCGCGCGGATCGGCACCACGGGTGGCGATGCGATCGCGGTGGCGGACGAGGGGCAGGTTGCAGTGAGTGCGCTGAAGTCGGCCTTCGAGCACTGGCTGCCGGCCTATATGAACGGCAAGCCGTCGTAGCGATCGGCTACAGCTGACGGTCGCGATCTGTAGGATGGGTTTCGCGCAGCGAAACCCATCAATCCGTTGCGCGGAAAGATGATGAGTTTCGCTGCGCTCTACCCATCCTACGAAGGCGAATGGACTACAGCACCTTGCTCGCCCCGGGGATCTGTCGCAACGCGCGCGTCAGCGCCCAGCTGAACGCGACCGTCAGCACGAATCCGACGGTCGCCTTGACGATGGCCGGCAGATTGTAATCGAACAGCCAGTATTGCAGCCATAGCGCAATCGGGTAGTGCACCAGGAACATGCCGTAGGCGTCCGCCTGCATCGGATCGAGCAGTTTGGCCGAGCCTGATTGCCTGAACCTCTGGAAAAAGGCCAGGATCAGAAACATGATCGCGACGCTGAAGACGGTGAAGCAGATCGCATAGAGCGCTTCATACCAGTTCGGCAATGGCGACGGGTTGCCCAGTATTTCGCGCTTGATGAAGATCAGCACCCACAACAGGCAATAGGGAACGATGGCCAGCACCATCCAGTCCCAGCTGACCTTCGCCATCCGGCCATCTACCGCGAGCAGCCCCCGGTCCATCTGCGCGACGCCGATGCCGGCGCCGAAGAAGAAGTAGCTCGCATAGAGCATCACGCGCCCGTGCTGGACCGAGAATGGCCCGAACTCGAACCAGTTGCTTGGCCCGTAAATCATCAGCCCGGGAACGTAGAACGCGGCGGTAACGGCCAGCATGACCGCGAAGAACTCCGCGGGCCGGCGCCGGCCGCGCAGCGAGAGGCGATTGATCGGATCGAGCAGGTTGGGCGACAGCCGGTACAGCAGGCACGCAACCAGGTCGAAGGCGAAAAGGACCCAGAGAAACCAGATCGGCCCGCTCGGCCACGGACCCTTGGTGATCATATTCCACCAGTACTCCGAAAAGCCGATTTCGGGATGGTGGCGCAGGGAAATGGCGTAATAGGCGAGCGGAATGACCGTGAACGCGCAGATTACGAACGGCAGGCCGATCCGGAGCAGGCGGTCCGCCATGTAGTTCGCTGGTCCCTTGCGGGCGATCCCGGACCAGGCAAACAGTCCCGACAGGAAAAAGAACATCGCCATGAAGAAACTGTCGGTGGCGAGCACGATCATGTCGAAGCCGAAGAAATACTTCGGATCGGTGTGGCCGAAATAGGTGTAGGGGATCACGGCGTGATGCAGCAGCACCACCAGCGTCAGGAAGGTGCGGGCGCGGTCGAGCGCCAGGTTGCGCGATTTGGCTTTCGGCTCGACCTGAACGCTTGCGTCCGTCACGGCGGATGAAATCGTCATCATGGGTCCCGGCGAGGCTGAGTTCGCCGGAATGTTGCAACCCGGTTCCCGATTCAGCAAGGGCCAATCTCGTGCCGCCGGCCGCGTGGCCGGCGTAACGGCTTAGGTCACTTCCTCGATGGTCACCTTGTCGGGATAGAACGCCAGATGACCGGCGATCTCGGCCATGGCCGGGAAGGGCGTTTCATAGGTCCAGATCGAGTTTTCGAGGCTTTTGCCGTTGGCGTTGATGCTGAAATAGTTCGCATCACCCTTGTAGGGGCAGTGGGTGGTGCGCTCGGTGCGAGCCAAGAGCGCCATGTTGGTGTCCTCGCGCGGCACATATTGGACCGCCGGATAGTTTGCCTCCTTCAGGGTCAGGGCATGGGTTGTGTCGGCGATGACGACCCCGCCGGCCGAGACCCGGACGCGCTTTGGATTGGGCATTATGGTGATCGGGTGGTCGGGACCGGGAAGTTTCATGGTTCTGGCCTCTTTTTGGGTCAGCCTGACGTGATCGGGCGCGACCGGATCTCACGGTGTCAAATGGTTGGACCCGGAATATAGTACTGCGAGGCGTGACCTAGAAGAGCGTACGCGCTAGGTTCGGCTATCACGGCCGCGCGAGCAGGCCATGATTCGAAACCGGGCCATGACCAGATACACCTGACGGAGATTTGCTGGATGCCGATGGACGCCCACGATATCGAATCGATGATCAAGGCAGCTATCCCCGATGCCGAGGTGACGATCCGCGATCTCGCAGGCGACGGCGATCATTACGCCGCGACCGTGATCTCGGAATCCTTCCGCGGCAAGTCACGCGTTCAGCAGCACCAGATCGTCTACCAGTCGCTCAAGGGACAGATGGGCGGCGTGCTGCACGCGCTGGCGCTGCAGACCGGCGTGCCTGAGGGCTAGGCCCCGCGACGGACGGCAGCGGGGGCACACTGATGACGGGCAATGCACACGGCGCGATGTATCGCCAGATCGCGCCGCACCGGCACCACCGCGTGACGTATGCCGAGCTGTTCTTCGATCTCGTCTTCGTCTTTGCGGTCACGCAGATCGCGCACACCCTGCTGGCTCATTTCACACCGCTTGGCGTGTTACAGGTCACGCTGCTGTTTCTCGCGGTGTGGTGGGTCTGGGTCTTTACCACCTGGATCACCAACTGGCTCGACCCTGAACAGACCCCGGTCCGCCTGCTGCTGTTTGCGATGATGCTTGGCGGGCTGGTGCTGTCGACCTCGATCCCGACCGCATTCGACGGTCGCGGGTTGTGGTTCGCCATTGCCTACGCCGCGATGCAGGTGGGCAAGACGGTCTTTCTCTGGGTCTCGACGCCGCCGTCGCGGATGTCGGCGCGGATGAACGCTATCCGGATCACCGCCTGGCTGTCGATGTCGGCCGTATTCTGGATTGCCGGCGGGCTGGCGGAAGGCCAATCGCGGCTGATACTGTGGGCGATCGCGCTGTCGATCGAATACATGTCGCCGGCGGTGCGGTTCTGGATTCCCCGATACGGCCCGTCTTCGGTCTCGGATTGGGTGATCGAAGGCGGCCACATGGCCGAACGCTGCGCGCTTTTCGTCATCATTGCACTGGGCGAATCCGTCATCGTTACCGGTGCGACGTTTTCAGAGCTTGCCTGGTCGGCGGAAAACGTGACCGCATTTGTCTCGGTGCTCGGCGGAAGCATCGCGATGTGGTGGATCTATTTCCACAAGGGCGCGGAAGCCGGCTCCGAGGAAATTTCGAAATCGAGCGAACCCGGAAGGCTGGCACGGCTCGCCTATACCTATCTGCACATGCCGATCATCGCCGGCATCATCATTGCTGCGGTGGCGGACGAACTCGTGCTGAAACACCCGGGCGGTCATTCCGATCTCAAGACGGTGATCAGCTCGATCGGCGGTCCCTTGTTGTTCCTGTTCGGAACGATCCTGTTCAAGTACAGCTTTCGCGGGTTTCTCCAGCTCTCGCACGGCTTCGGCATCATTGCGCTCTGCCTGCTTGCCTGGTTTGCAAGCGAACTGCCGCCGCTGACGCTGTCGATGCTGACCACCGCGATCATGATCGTGGTTGCGGTATGGGAATCGATTTCGCTCCGATCCCCGGCGCACAAATAGTCTCAGCCCGCGCAAGGCCGGGCATGACGGGGCACGATTAAAGTACCCGATTTTGCTGACTGCTTTGAGTTCAGACTCTCAGCAAATGGCCAGGCTATTTGCGTTCGACGACGTTTCGCAGCACGATATCGGACAGCTTGACGACAAGCTCGCGAAGCCTTGCATTCTCCTCGACGAGCGACACCCGCTCGATGTCGTCCTCGTCCCAGGCGGCATCTTCGCGAACGGACGACGCGCTGGCGCGCTGCTTCCCATTGGTCGCTGGATACGCGTTCCCCATGACTGACACCCCTGGCACAAACTCCCCCGAGCCAAGCCTTGTGCTGAGACTCGGCTGAGTCCGCGTCAAAATTTGGACGGCTCGAAGGGCAAACTGCAGCACGGATGCAGCGAATTGCGGGCGGAATCAAAAAATATAAAGATGAAGATTTGTTAAGAAGTTTGTTTATAGTGCGCCCCGGCAGGTGCGTTGACGCGCGGCGGCGTTAGCACCTTCCTCCACCGTTTGACCAGCGCGATCACTCAGTGCCCACGGGGACCGTGGTTGGGAATGCGTGCCTATGAAACAAAGTGAAGCAAGAGTATTGATCATCAGCGAATGGGACCGATGGATTTCGACGCAGGCTGTAAGCCAGGACGGACCTACCGGAAAAGATTCGTTGAAGTTTTTCCATGAACTCCAGGACGTCGGATCATCGCTGCTGGATTTCCAGTCCCGCGGGCAGGACAAATGGCGCATCATCCATGCCTGGTTGCTGGATGCTGAGCGATTGTCGGACGACTGGATCTCCATCGCGCCGAGGATCGTGCCGACGCGCAGGCCGCGGCCGGTTCGCAGGAGATTTGCAGCAAAGGCCTGATTTCATAGGGATTGGATACGAGCGGTAACGACAGGCGCCGGTGCGCGTGTCGTTACCGCGGCTTCAGTCTGCGGCCACCAGCGCGTGCACGGAAAACATCTGGTCCGGATCTGTCCAGGATTCCCGCACCGACCAGCCCGAGCCGCGCGCCAGCGCGGTGAAGCGATCGAGGCTGTATTTGTAGCTCGACTCGGTATGAATGCTTTCGCCGGGGCGGAATGAAAAATTCCGCCCGAGAATGCGCACGGTCTGCGCCTTCTTGGCGATCAGGTGCATTTCGATGCGATGACGCTCGCGATTGTAGATCGAACGGTGCATGAAGGCCGAAACGTCGAAATTGCCGCCGAGCTCGCGGTTGATGCGCACCAGCACATTGAGATTGAATTTCGCGGTGACACCGGCAGCGTCGTTGTAGGCGTCGTACAGCACGCGCTCGTTCTTCTCGAGATCGACGCCGATGATCATCAGCGCGCCTTCTCCGAGAATCTCGCGCGCGCTGCGCAGGAAGGCGCACGCTTCGTGCGGTTCGAAATTGCCGAGCGTGGACCCCGGGAAGAATCCGACCTTGGGCAGGCCTGCAATTTCGGCCGGCAGTTCGAATGGCGCGGTGAAGTCGGCGGCGACGGGATAGACGCCGAGGTCCGGAAAATCCTGGCGCAAGGCGCGAGCCTGGGCGTTGAGGAAGTCTGCGGAAATATCGACCGGGACGTAGGCGCCGAAATCGCATTGCTCCAGCAGCAGGCGAACCTTGGTGGTTGCGCCTGCGCCGAACTCCACCAGTGCCGCGCCTTTCGGAATGATGCCCGCGATCTCCTTGCCGCGGCTGCGCAGGATGCCGAGCTCGGTGCGGGTCGGATAATATTCCGGAAGAACCGTGATCTGCTCGAACAGCTCAGAGCCCACGCTGTCGTAGAAGTATTTCGGCGACAGGCGCTTCGGAAATTGAGACAGGCCGCCGATCACGTCTCCGGCGAACGCCGACGTCTGCTCATCGAGCTGGTACGCTTGGGCCAAAGCGGCGGCATGCACATTCATGATACTCTCCAGAGCGCGCTTACCGGCGCGCCTACTACTGATGGGGAATGTCAGGCGTAATCGGCGAGGCGTAACCCCGTAAATTGCCAGCGGTGGTGCGGATAGAAGAAGTTCCGGTAGGTGATACGGCTGTGGCCGGCCGGAGTTGCAAGCGAGGAGCCGCGCAGCACCAGCTGGTTGACCATGAACTTGCCGTTGTATTCGCCGAGCGCGCCCTCGATGGCGCGGTAGCCGGGGTAGGGCGAATAGGAGCTGCGGGTCCACTGCCAGACGATGCCAAAGGCGTCGTTCAACTGGCCGGCGCGGGCGGCGACTTCCCATTCCATCTCGGTCGGCAGATGCCGTCCGGCCCAGCGTGCGAACGCGTCGGCCTCGTAATAGCTGACATGGCTGACCGGGGCGGAGGGATCGACCGGCTGCAATCCGCCGAGCGTCATGATCCGCCATTCGCCGTCGACCTGGCGCCAGTGGCCGGGCGCCTGCCAGCCCTCGTTGGTCACGGTGGCAAAGCCGTCCATCAACCACAGCGTGGCCGTGCCGTAACCGCCGTCCTTCATGAAGGTGAGCCATTCGGCATTGGTCACGAGGTTGCGTGCGAGCCTGACGGGGCCGACCAAAGCGCGGTGCGCGGGCTTTTCATTGTCGAAATGGAAGCTGCCGTCGGCGTGGCCTACGGTGTGAATGCCCTCGTTGAGGGCAACCCATTCGTCGGGCGAACGCTGCGATGCCGGGAAGCGCCACGCGGAATCGTAGGCCGGCGGGATCGGGTTTTGCGCGAAGGCGTGCAGGATGTCGGTCAGCATCAATTCCTGATGCTGCTGCTCGTGATTGAGGCCGACCTCGACCAGCGGCGCGAGCTTCGCTAGGCTGTCCTCATCGGTGGTCTGGAAGAACTTGACCACGGCCGCGTCGACGTGCCGGCGATAGGCGGTGATCTCAACGGCACTCGGACGGGTCAGGTGGCCGCGCTGGTGGCGGGCGTGACGGGGACCTGCGCTGACATAGTAGGAATTGAACAGGAACGCGTAGTCGGGATGGAACGGCTGGTAGCCTTCGCAGTGCTCACCGAGCAGGAATTGCTCGAAGAACCAGGTGGTATGGGCGCGATGCCATTTGGCTGGGCTGGCGTCCGGCATCGACTGGATCAGCTGATCCTCGGGGCTCAATGGGGCGGCCCGGCGCTCGGTCTCGCCCCGGACGGCCAGGTAGGCCTCGACCAGGTTCTGGGCGAGGGTGCCGGAATCGGAAAAGAGTGACGGGGTGGGGGCGGCAAACGCGGCTGCGGATACTGTTTTCGTCACTGGCGTCTCCGGTCAGGGGAGAGAACGTTAGGCTGGCGAACTGGTTCCTGGCGGACAGTCCGTCCTAGATAGGAGTTCCTGTCCGGGAAAAAAGCCTTCGACTGGTATGATATTGATGCCGTCAGACTATGAGGGATCGTGACCCTGGGGGCTTTTCGGGACCCGCGCATGCCAGATCCCCGCCATTTTACTTTGGATGCACAAAGGTTTGGGCTACATATATGGACAGTACCGGGTTAGATGGGACGAACCGGCCCGTCATGCGAAGCCGCAGGGGGCTGGGCCCCAAGAGGAAGCAAATATGAGCATCGAGCAATTCATCGACAACGAAGTGAAGTCGAACGACGTCGTGCTGTTCATGAAGGGAACGCCGCAGTTCCCGCAGTGCGGTTTCTCCGGTCAGGTGGTGCAGATCCTCGACCACGTCGGCGTCGGCTACAAGGGCCTGAACGTTCTCGAATCCGCCGACCTCCGCAACGGCATCAAGACCTATTCGAACTGGCCGACCATTCCGCAACTCTACGTCAAGGGCGAGTTCATCGGCGGCTGCGACATCATCCGCGAGATGTTCCAGGCCGGAGAATTGCAACAGCTGTTCACAGACAAGGGCGTCACCGTCAGCGCGGCGGCTTCGGCCTGAGCGCCACCGCGCGCCTGATCGGCGAGGCGCGGCTGGAAGTCATCGTTGCCGACATCACCACGCTCGGCGTTGACGCGATTGTCAACGCCGCGAATTCGTCGCTGCTTGGCGGGGGCGGCGTCGATGGCGCGATCCATGATGCGGCCGGGCCGGAACTGGTGGCCGAGTGCCGCATGCTCCACGGCTGCAAGACTGGTAACGCCAAGATCACCCAGGGTTACCGCCTGCCGGCGAGGCACGTGATCCACACGGTTGGGCCGGTGTGGAATGGCGGCACGCTCGGTGAGGACGACCTGCTCGCCTCCTGCTACCGCCGCTCGATCGGGCTCTGCCAGATGCATGGCCTGGCGAGCGTCGCCTTTCCCGCGATTTCGACCGGAATCTATCGCTTCCCGGCCAAGCGCGCGGCCGGCATTGCGGTTGCCACCATTGCCGATGCGCTGCCGTCGGCGCCATCGGTAAGGCAGGTCATTTTCTGCTGCTACTCGCCTGACAGCTGCCGATTGCATGAAGAGGCCGTAGCGGCGCTTGGCCGCCCTTGCGCCGACTGAAGCCACCGCTACACTCCCCGGAGAGTTCCGGAGGGGTCCAATGAATTCACGTCGATTGTGGCGCGCGCTGTTCTGCGGCGCGCTGATGCTGGTGGCAGCGCCGGAGGTCCGCGCCGAAGGCACTTTCGATATTCCCGCCGGCGCGCGCTTCAACCAGGACAAGCTCGCGAAGATCACCGAGTTCTTCAAGAACGAAGTGGCGACGGGGAAGATCGCCGGCGCCAATGTCTTGATCCAGCAACGCGGCAAACCGGTCTATCACGAAACCTTCGGCGTGCAGGACGTGGTGTCGAAGGCGCCGATCAATGACAGGACCATCTTCCGCCTGTCATCGCTGACCAAGGCGATCACCTCGGTCGTGGCGATGCAGTTGATCCAGGACGGCAAGATCAAGCTGGACGATCCCGTCTCGAAGTACATTCCCTCCTTTGCAAACATGAAGGTCGGCGTGGAGAAAAAGGCCGAGGACGGCACCAAGACGCTCGAACTGGTGCCGCTGGATCGGCCGATCACCATCCTTGACCTGATGCGTCACACCTCCGGCATCACCTACGGCTTCTACGGCGACAGCCTGGTGCGCAAGGCCTACAAGGAGGCCAATCTCTACGCGGGCGAATTCGACCTTGCCGAGTTCGCCGAGCGGATCGCCAAGCTGCCGCTGCACAACCAGCCGGGCGCGCTCTGGCAATACGGTCATTCCACCGACATTCTCGCGCGGATCATGGAGATCGTGTCCGGAAAACCTTTGCTCGAACTCGAAAAGGAAAAGCTGCTCGATCCGCTCGGCATGGTCGACACCGGCTTCTTCGTGACCGAGCCGGAGCGGCTGGCGCGGCTGGCCCAGCCGCTGCCGAACGACAGCGATTTCAGGGTCGGCCGCCTGTACCGGACCGAGGTCCGCCAGAAGTGGGAATCCGCCAGCGGCGGCATGGTTTCGACCATGGCGGACTTCTCGCGCTTTGCGCAGATGATCGCCAATGGCGGCACGTTCGACGGCAAGACCTATCTCAACCCGAAGACGTTCGAACTGATGACAACGGACCACACCGGCAAGGACTCCGGCGTCGCGCGGGATCATTACTATTTTCCCGGTGACGGTTTCGGCATGGGGCTCGGGTTTGCCGTCCGCACCGATCCCGGCAACGCCAAGCCACCGCCGCCGGGATCGCTGGGCGAACTGAAATGGGACGGCGCCTCCGGCTGCTACATGGTGGTCGACCGCAAGCAGGACATGTTCTTCTTGGTGCTGGAGCAGACGCCGACCGAGCGCCAGCGCGTCCAGCGGACGCTTAAGCAGTTGGTCTATGAAGCGCTGGAGAAGTAACGGCGCCGCAGGGCGTTGCCTTGCTGTCGCGGTGCTGGCCGTCCTTCTGGCGGCCGGATGGCGACACGAGGTGCGTGCCGAACCGAAAGCGCCGAACGCGCCGACTTTCTCGCGCGCGGCGCTGGACCGGATCGGGGATCACGTCCAGAACGAGATTACGACCGGCAAGATCCCCGGCGCGATCCTGCTGATCCAGCAGCACGGCAAGCCGGTCTATTTCAGGAGTTTTGGCGTCCGCGACCCCGCGACCGGCCAGCCGATGACGCCGGACTCGATTTTCCAGATCTATTCGATGTCGAAAGCCGTCACCTCGGTTGCGGCGATGATGCTGGTCGATGCCGGCAAGCTTTCCCTCGACGACCCAGTGTCGAAATACATTCACTCGTTTGCGGATGCCAAGGTCGGCGTCGATCTTTCCGATGAAGCGGGACAGCCTCCGCTCAAGCTCGAGCCGCTGAAGCGACCGATCACTATCAGGGATCTGCTGAGGCATACCTCGGGAATCACCTACGGCTTCTTCGGCGAGACCGCTGTGCAGAAACTCTATGCCAATCCAAAGCTGTATGCCGGCGACTTCGACAATGCCGAGTTCGCCGACCGGATCGCGACGCTGCCACTCGCCGATCAGCCGGGAACGCGCTGGAATTACAGCCATTCAACCGACGTGCTCGGCCGGGTCGTCGAGGTGGTCTCGGGACAGACGCTGTTTCAATTCGAGAAGCAGAGATTGTTCGATCCGCTCGGCATGTCCGACACCGCATATCATGTCGCGGATAAAGCGAAGTGGCCGCGGATTGCCCAGGGATTCCCCGTCGATCAGTTTCGGGTGGCGGGTATCAAGGACCCGGCAGTGCCGTCGCGCTGGCAATCCGGCGGGGCAGGCCTGGTCTCGACGATCGGGGACTACGCCCGCTTCCTGCAGATGCTACTCAATGGCGGCGAGTTGGACGGCAAGCGCTATCTCAAGCCGGAGACGGTTGCGCTGATGACGTCCGACCAGATCGGTCCAGAGACCGGGATTCTGCACGATCCCTTCTATTTCCCGGGCCCGAGCAGCGGCTTCGGTCTCGGCTTTGCCGTGCGCACCTCGCCGCCGCCGAATACCAATTGGCCGCTCGGCGAATACCGATGGGACGGGGCGGGCGGCAGCTTCTATTTTGTCGACCCCGAGGACGACCTTCTCGCCGTCTTCATGGTGCAGGCGCCGACGCAAGGCGGGCGCATCCAGCTGGCGTTGAAGACGATCATGTTCGAGGCGCTTGGCAAGGGTCTGCGCACGACGGATTGACGGTCGCCCGATTACACCACGGCGTTTCGCGCAATGGTCTCGCGGTAAAACGAAGCGCTCAGCTTCGGCGTGCGGCGCTGCGTGGCAAAATCGACGTGGTACAGGCCGAAGCGTTCTTCATAGCCATCCGACCATTCGAAATTGTCCATCAGGCTCCACAGGAAATATCCGCGCACGGGCACGCCCTCCGAAGTCGCGCGCTGCAACTGCGTCAGATAGTTGCGCAGATACATGATGCGATCGACGTCGTAGATGGTGCCGTCCGCTGCGGGCTTGTCGGTCCCCGACGTTCCGTTCTCGGTGATGTAGATCGACTTCACGTTCCAGATTTTGGCGACGTGGCGCGGCACCCAGTACATGGTTTCGGGGCCCGGCCTGAGCCAGGTGGCCTTCATGTGCGGGAACGAGGCGGGGAACGGTGCCAGCGTGAAGCCGCGTTCGTTGTCGGCGGCAACCACGTAGTGATCGGGCATGTAGACGTTGATCCCGACAAAATCGATCGGGGAGGAGATGATGCGAAGATCGTCCGCGGGGTATTTCGGCGCATCCTGCGCAAGATAGGCATCGGTGTATTTGCCCTCGAGCATGACCGTCAGATAGCCGGCATTGAGCTCGCGCATCGCCTTTTCCGCAGCGCGGACGTTCGCCGGAGTCTCGACGGCAGGGATGCAACTGACGGCATTCTCGGCCGGACCGACCCTGGTCCCGGCGCGTCCATGGGCCCGGATGGCTTGAACCGCGAGGCCGTGTCCCAGCGCGACATGGTGCCGGACCTGCTTGATTTCCGATGCGGATAGTTTCAGTCCCGGCGCGTCGGCGCCAATTCCGTGGCCGAGATGCACGAGCCTCGAGCATTCGTTGATCGTGAAGTAATGCTTCACGCGGTCGCCCAGGCGCGCCGCGACATGGGCTGCGTAATCCGCAAATGCCTTGGAGGTTTCGCGGGACGTCCAGCCGCCGTGGCGATCCTGCAGCGCCTGCGGCAGGTCCCAATGATAAAGCGTCACGAACGGTTCGATGCCGTTCGCCGCCAACTCGTCCAGCAGCCGGTTGTAGAAATCGAGCCCCTTTGGATTTGGCGAGCCGGCCCCTTCAGGGAAAACGCGAGGCCACGCGATCGAAAAACGATAGGCCTTCGCACCCAGCGCCTTCATCAACTGAACGTCTTCCTTGTACCGATGAAAGTGATCGGCCGCGGTGTCGCCGGTGCTGCGGTCGGAGATCGTGCCGGGCGTGTGGGCGAAGCGGTCCCAGATCGACGGGCCGCGGCCGTCTTCGTTGACGGCCCCCTCGACCTGATAGGACGATGTCGCTGTCCCCCACAGAAAGCCGCTCGGAAAGCCCGTTGTAGCGCTTCGATTCTGTGCTCCGGTCTCCGGGGCCGATTGCGCCAGGCCGCCTCTGGTGGACAGCGTCGCCATTGCTAGGGCTGACCAGCCCGCGATTTTGGCAAGCTGGCGGCGGGAAAATCTCTTGAGGGGCATCGTTTCACTGGCCACGGCGGGATCGATCCTGGGCAGCAAGACCCGGTCCTGATGCTGCCTGAAGCAGACTATATCACCGCATCCGTTTTGGGGCGCAACTGTGCCGCGGCTCGGATCGGCGGGTCGACACGCCTGCCGCACAGCGCTAAACATGTTGATCCATTCGCTTGCTCTGGAGCAGGACCAATCGGCTTTCGTACGCCGCTGGCGCTTTTCTTTCTATCGCTGAGTATCGTTGCCGCGGCGTGGTTGTGGCTGGCCACGCCGGTGACGCTGCCGCGCGCTCCGATCGATGGCGGAGCCAAGCTGGAGTGTGTTTCCTACGCGCCGTTCCGCAACGAGCAGACGCCGCACGACCAGACACTCATCGTCGGCCCGGAGCAGATCCTGGAGGATCTGCGCGAGCTGACGAAGGTATCCAAATGCATCCGCACCTATTCCATCGACAACGGACTGGACAAGGTGCCCGAACTTGCGTCCAAGGTCGGGTTGAAGGTTCTGCTCGGGATCTGGATCGGACGCGATCGGGCGAAGAATGCTCACCTGATCGATATCGCGGTCTCACTTGCCAAGGATCATCCTGACACAGTCTCGGCAATCATCGTCGGCAGCGAAGTGCTGCTGCGAGGCGAGATGGTCGCGTCCGACCTTCGGGAAATCATCCGCTCGGTCAAGCCGCGAGTGAATGTGCCGGTGACCTACGCCGATGTCTGGGAATTCTGGCTGCGCTACCGCGAGATCGGCGCCGACGTCGATTTCGTCACCATTCATTTCCTGCCCTATTGGGAGGATTTTCCGCCCCGTGCCGAGGACGCGGCTGGGCATGTGGATGGCATCCGCAAGCAGGTGGTGGCGGCCTTTCCCGGCAAGGAGATCCTGATCGGCGAAGCCGGCTGGCCCAGCCACGGGCGGATGCGCGAGGGGGCTCTCGCCTCCCGCATCAACCAGGCTCGCTTTATTTCCGAGCTTCTCGATCGCGCGCGGCGTGAGAACTTTCGCGTCAATCTGTTCGAGGCTTATGACGAGCCGTGGAAGCGCCGGTGGGAAGGAACGGTGGGCGGCTATTGGGGCCTGTTCGACAGCGCCGATCGCAAGCCGAAATATCCGGCCGGGGAAGCCATCAGCAACCATCCGTACTGGAAGCTGCAGATGGCATGCGGGCTGGTTCTCTGCATCGGCGTCTTCGCAAGCGGCCTATTGGCGATGAGGCGCCGGCCGTCGCCCCCGAGATTGGCGGCATGGATTGCGGTTGCGATATCGGCGACCGCCAGCGGCATTCTACTCGGACTAGGCGCCGAGAAGATGCTTCATGAAAGTTTCGGGTACGGCGGTTGGCTGCTGCAGGGCCTGCTGCTGGCCGCGGGGATAGCGGCGCCGCTGCTGTCCACCCACGCCTTGTTGTCGGGGCGCGCGCTTCCGGCGTTTGTCGACGTGTTGGGCCCAGCCAAGGACCGAACGCCGTTCTTCACGACCAATATGCTCGGCATCACGCTGATCGTGACCACGGTCATTGCCGTGCAGATCGCGTTGAGCCTCGTGTTCGATGCCCGCTGGCGCGACTTTCCGTTCGCCTCCCTGACCATGGCCGTGGTGCCGTTTTCGACGTTGGCGTTCCTCAACCGCTCAAGGTCCGGCACGCGGCCCCTCGCTGAGGCCGTGTTCGCAGCACTGTTTGTGCTCGCGGCGATCTACATCATCCCCAACGAAGGGGCTGACAACTGGCAGGCGATGTGGACCGGCGCGATCTATTTCCTGTTTGCCAGCGCGCTGTTGCAGGCGCGTGCCGCCGTTGCAGAAGTTGCATCGCCCGCCGCGATCGTCCTTCGCGAGGCTGGACCGGAATCTCAGGTGCTTGGGGGAGCCGGCGAGGGGGATCGGCTCACGCCGCCCGCACGATCTCACGCACCAGGCTGACCGTCTCCTCGATCATCGCAGCGCTGACGTCGAGATGCGTGCAGGCGCGGATGCGCCCGTCCATCATGGCGAGCAGCACGCCGCGCTTGCGGAGTGCCTCGACCATCCGCTCGCCGGTGACGCCGGCGCCGTCGGGTTTGAAGAACACCAGATTGGTCTCGGGCTGCTGCACTTCCATGCCGCTGATCTGCGACAGACCCCGCGCCAGGGCGCGCGCGTTGGCGTGATCATCGGCGAGGCGGTCGACGTGATGGTCGAGGGCGTAGACGCAAGCTGCGGCACAAATGCCGGCCTGCCGCATCGATCCGCCGAGGCGCTGTTTCCAGCGCCAGACTTCATCGATGAAGGCGCGCGAGCCCGCAATGACGCCGCCGATCGGGGCGCCGAGACCTTTCGAGAAATCGATCCAGGCCGAATCCCACCCCGTGGCCATATCGCTCGCCGATATTCCGGTTGCGACACAGGCGTTCAACAGCCGCGCGCCGTCCATGTGGGTGATAAGCCCGTTCGCCTTGGCGATCGCCACCACTTCATCCAGCGCGGCCTTCGTCCAGATCGTGCCGCCGCCGATATTGGCGGTCTGCTCGACGCTGACGACGGTCTGTGGCGGCTGGTAACGCGAGCGCGGATGCAGTGCCGCGCGAAACGTCTCGGGGGTGAATTGACCATCGTCGCCGGGCAGCGGCGTGATCTGGAATCCGCCCAGCGCTGCATGCGCGCCGCCTTCGCGGGCAATGATGTGCGCGCTGGCATGGGCCAGGATTTCATCGCCCGGCCGGCAGTGGACGAGAGTGGCTGCGACGTTGCACATCGTGCCCGACGGCATGAACACGGCCGCTTCCTTGCCAAGTAGGCTGGCCACGCGCTCGCACAGCAGGTTTACGGTCGGATCATCGCCGATCTGCTCGTCGCCAACCTCCGCCCGCGCCATCGCCTCGCGCATCGCAGGTGTCGGGCGCGTCTGCGTGTCCGACAGCAGGTTGATGCGGATGGGATCGGCCTTCGGGTCGCGCGGGGCAGGGGTGTAGTGCATGGAAAGGGCTTTCTCGATTCGTTGTCGCTGGCTCATCGCGTGAGGGTCGGATTCGAATGTGTATTTATACACTTGAGATCATGCATCTTGGTGTGTATAAATACTCATGAATTCCAAGGGCATAATCGATGCGTTGAAGGCGGACGGCTGGGTACAGGTCGCCCAGAAAGGCAGTCATGTCCAGTTCAAGCATCCGACCAAACCCGGGCGAGTGACGGTGCCTCACCCGCGTAGGGATATTCCGATCGGAGCATTCAGGAGCATTGAGAAGCAAGCCGGTCTGAAGCTGAAATAATGGGATAGGAAAAACAGTATGCGACAGTACATCGCCTTGATCCACAAAGAGACCGACAGCGACTACGGCGTATCGTTTCCGGATCTGCCGGGCGTGATCAGCGCCGGCAGGACGCTCGACGAAGCCCGCGATATGGGAGCAGAAGCGCTGGCGCTGCACCTGGAAGGTTTGGCGGCCGATGGCGAAGCCGCGCCTGAACCGAGTTCTCTCGAAGGGATCATGAAGGAGGCTCAAAACAAGGATGGCGTTGCCGTGCTGATCGCGGCGCCGGCTTCTGAAGTGAAGAGCGTTCGGATCAACGTAACGATGCCAGCAGACGTACTCGATCAAATCGATCGCTACGCCGAGCGGGAAGGGTTCACGCGTTCGGGCTTTCTTGCCCAGGCTGCGAAGAAAGCCATGGCAATCTAGACGCAGCAGACGACATTGGCATGTCAAACAAAAAGGCCCCGGCAAAACCGGGGCCTTTGATATCTCTGAACTGAAAACTGATCAGCGCGAATAGAATTCGACGATCAGATGCGGCTCCATCTGCACCGCGAACGGCACGTCCGACAGCGCCGGGATGCGGGTGAACTTCGCGGTCATCTTGCCGTGATCGGCTTCGATGAAGTCGGGCACGTCGCGCTCGCCGAGCTGGCTTGCTTCCAGAACCGGGGTGAGCTGCTTGGAGGATTCCTTGATCTCGACGACGTCGCCGGGCTTGAGCTTGTAGCTCGAAATATTGACGCGGCGGCCGTTCACCTTGATGTGGCCGTGGTTGATGAACTGGCGTGCGGCAAACATCGTGGCGACGAACTTGGCGCGGTAGACCACGGTGTCGAGACGGCGCTCCAGCAGGCCGATCAGGTTTTCACCGGTGTCGCCCTTCATCCGGCCGGCCTCGACATAGATGCCGTGGAACTGGCGCTCGGAAATGTTGGCGTAGTAGCCCTTGAGTTTTTGCTTGGCGCGGAGCTGCACGCCGAAGTCGGACAGCTTGCCCTTGCGGCGCTGGCCGTGCTGGCCGGGGCCGTATTCGCGGCGGTTCACGGGGCTCTTGGGGCGGCCCCAGATGTTCTGGCCCATACGGCGATCGATCTTGTATTTCGCCTCACTGCGCTTTGTCATCGCGTCCTCTGCATTAGGTTTGAGTTTTGAGGAAACGCGCCCTCCTGTGCACCGGCATGGCCGGGGCCGACAGGTCCGCCTCGAAAGCTCGGGGAAGACCACGGGTCGCGAAACGCAACGCGGGCCGAAACCGGCCCGCGAGCAAGCGGGTTCTTAAGGAGAAAGCGCCGTCCTGTCAACGAAAACGGGCCTCATTTGCCGGCGAAACCCCCGTCATTCCGGGGCGCATCGAAGATGCGAACCCGGAATCTCGAGATTCCGGGTTCGTCGCTGTCGCGACGCCCCGGAATGACGGCCCGGGCGGGCCGTCAGGTCGCGACCGCCCGGACCGGTTTTGGCTCGGTTTGCTGCCGATTTGCGCGCAATTCGGCGGCAATTTCCCCGTTCAGCACCTGTTCCAGCCGATTTAGGGCTTTGGCCATGGGGGCCGCGTCGGTAACCCGGTGGTCCCAGCGCAGGACGACGTCGATGGTCTGATCGGGCTTTTCCACCCCGTAGCTCAGGACAAACGGCCCCGGGCTCACGGCATGGAGCTGGCCGGCGCCGTAGGCGGCGACCGAGGTCACCCCGAAGCTGCCGAAATAATTGGCCCGCTGGCGGCCGAAATTCAGCCCGATCGCCCAGAACAGGCGCCGCAGCGGCAGCGGCAGCCGGGTCGTCCGCAGGATCTTGCGGAACGCCGCCACATCCTGGATCGGGGCTTCCTTGGCGTGCCGGATCAGCGCGTCGACAGCCGCCAGCGGCAACTCATCCGGCGCGGCAACCTTTTGCGGCAGCACGCAATCCTGACCGTCCTGAACCCTGGCTATCGCCACCATGGCGACGCTGCGCGGCAGTTCGTAGAAGGCCGGTGCCGGCCATTTGACGTAGAGCGTGCGCAGGATGGGTTCCTCCTTCGCCACCAGCGCGAACGCCTTGACGAAGATCGCGGCCCAGCCGGGCCGCTGGGCAGTCTGCGCACGCGCCTCGAGCAGAGGGCGGAGGTTGAGGGAGCGGGCAAGCGAGACGAACGGCACGCGCATCGATGCGTGCATCAAGTCGGCTACGAGGCGGCGCGGCAGCGTAATTTTTCGAACCGTTCCGCGCATTCGCTCCGCTCAAGTTCCCGCACTGGATAGATCATTTCCGGCGGGCCGGATTTGGCGACCCGTCATGCCTCATCTAGCACGAAGCAGGCAATTTGACGCCAGCAAGATTGCGCTCGGGGCGCCGGCCTGGTTCCGACGTAAACCCCGAGCACTTTGAAGGGCTTGTCGCCGGCTTTTGCGTTGTGAACGGCGCCTTCGGGGATCGGGCAGGATTCGCCTGCCTCCCCAATCAGGAAAGTCCAGCACGCGCGCCCGGTGCTTGAAGCGGTTGCGGGGCGCCGGCTTTATCGCTTGATCCCCTCGAAACTCGCCGAGATGCCGCGCTGGAACAGCGACCAGTCGAAGCCGAGCGCGAGCGCCACGTAGCCGCGCTCGATCATCCGGTTGGCTTGCTCGGCCGTGCGGGCGACGCCGCCGATCGGAACGCCGCTCTTGAGGATGCCGGCCTCGGCGCGCGCCATCAGATCAAGCACCTCCGGGTCGTCGGGAAGGCCGCGCTTGTTGATCGAGGTGGCGAGGTCGCCCGGGCCGATCACGGCGAGATCGATGCCGGGCGTCGCCATGATCTCGTCGATGCGGTTGACCGCCTCGACGTGCTCGATCGTGATCACGCAGATCATGTCGTCGTCCGCAGTCGCCATGTAGTCCGGCATCGAAACGCCCCAGCGGAGCGGCGCGTGGAACGGGCCCCACAATCGTTCGCCTTTTGGCGGATAACGCACGCTTCGCACGGCCTTTTCGGCGTCGGCGCGGCTGCAGATCATCGGAAAGTTGATGCCGAGCGCGCCGATGTCCATCGGCGCCTTGGCGAGCCAGGGCTCGTTGGCGGCGATACGCACCATCGGAACGCAGGGGGTGCCGGCCGTTGCGGTAATCATCGCGTGGGCCGAGCCGAGGTCGATCGGGCCATGCTCGAGATCGACGATGATCCAGTCGATCCCGGAACGGGCCATGATCTGAACGGTCTGGATCGAGGGAATGGTCGCGATCGCGCCGAACGTCGGGCGGCCCTCCCGCCATAGCTGGCGGAGACGATTAAGCGGCGCAGGCTTGGCGGGGGGCAATGTGGAAACTCCCTGCTTGAACGGTAGCTATCCGGCTTAGATTATCAAATAACTGGGATATCTAACCAATACCGACTTTGCCTAGGGGAAGGTCCGATGAAGTCAAGCGGCGCAGATCTTTCGTCCATCCTGGACCGGATTCTCGATACGGCGGCTGACAATTTCAGGATCGCAAAGATTCTGATCCAGATGGGTCTCGACCCCAACAACATCACCTACGACGCGCTGTTCAGCCGGCTCCTGGAAATTGTGCTGGCCAACATCACGCTGGCCAACATGTTCGCGCTGGTCGGCGCCATCTTTCTCGTCGCCACCTTGCTGATGCAGACGATCGTGGCGCTGCGCGTCACCAACATGGTCGGCTGCATGTTCTTCGCCGCCTTTGGCGCGCTCTCGGGAAACGTCGGGACTTTCATCCTGTATTTCCTGTTCCTGCCGATCAACGCGATCCGGCTTCGTCAAATGCTCAACCTGATCAAGCGGGCGCGTGTCGCGACCGAGGGCGACACCTCGCTGGAATGGCTGAAGCCGTTCATGACCGAGCGCAAGTACAAGCGTGGCGAAAAACTATGCAAGAAGGATGATGTCGCCAACGAAATGTTCCTGACGGTCACAGGCAAGTTTCTGGTGAAGGAAATCGGCGTCGAGATTCCGCCGGGGCGGCTGGTGGGCGAACTTGGCTTCCTCACGCCAAACCAGCGGAGAACCGCGACCGTCGAATGCATCGAAGATGCACAAGTGATGACAATCACCTATGAAAGGCTGCTCGAGATCTACTTTCAGAATCCGCAGTTCGGCTATTACTTCCTCGTGCTCACCAGCCAGCGTTTGCTTGAGAACATCTCGCGTCTGGAAGGGATCGTTGCGCAGGAGAGGGCCACACGGGCGGCACTGGCGACCGACAAATAGCTACGCCGGGACGCGTCCGCCGAAGAACGGGATCAGCGCCTGGCTCAGCGAGTGCGGCCGCCTGGACGTGAAGATCATCTCCGCGGCGGCTGCGTCGCCCGTACTGCCGGGAGCGCCGAGCAAGTCGGACACGCGACGCGCGATGGCGGGCGCCGGATCGATCCAATCGACCGGCCATGGTGCGAGCCGTGTCAACCGGTCCAGCAACAGCGGATAGTGCGTGCAGGCGAGGACGACGGTGTCCGTACGCGCGTCGCCGCTTTCGACAAAGCAGGGAGCCAGTTCGGCTGCGATGTCCGCGTCGCGCACCGCGTTGCCGCTGAGCGCGGATTCGGCGAGCGAGGCGAGTTCGGCCGATCCGACCAGCGTCACCTCGCAGCCTTGCGCGAAATCGTGGATCAGTCGCTTGGTGTATTCGCGGGCGACGGTGCCCTTGGTGCCCAGCACCGATACGCGCTTGGTCTTCGAACTGGCGCAGGCCGGCTTGATCGCGGGCACGGTGCCGACGAAAGGAACCTGGTAGGCGCTGCGCAGGTGCGACATGACAAGCGTGGAAGCGGTGTTGCAGGCGATCACCACCAGGTCAGGGCCATGGCGCGCGATCAAGTCGCCGATCAGCGGCACCACGCGCGCAACGATCTGCTCTTCGCTGTAATGGCCGTAGGGAAAGAACGCGTCGTCGGCGACATAGACGTAATTCGCGTCGGACCGGGCGCCGACGATCTCCCGCAGGACGGTGAGGCCGCCAAGGCCGGAGTCGAACACGAGGATGGTGGGTGGGGAGGACACGCTGCGACCTTGGCCGATCCGCCGTTACTGTTCAGTTGCTGGAGCGGGCCGACGGGCTCGTTCACGGGTGATTGTATCGATTTGGAACGATTCAAATCGCCTTGGCAAGACCGGAAAGCTACGAGTTGCGGCCTTCGCGGAAGTGCAACCGCCGTATATCCGCCGCTGCGACCGCGCGACCGCCCGGATGATTGGCGGTGGTCCCGGGTGCGCGCCGGCGGGGTAATCAGCTCTCGCCGAACACGCGCTTGAAGATCGTGTCGACGTGCTTGAAGTGATAGCCGAGGTCGAACTGCTCCTCGATGTCGGCGTCGCTCAGATGTTTCTTCACGTCGGGGTCATTTTTCAGCAGGGTCTGGAAGTCGCCTTCGCCGCGCCAGACCGGCATTGCGTTGCGTTGGACGTATTTGTAGGCGTCCTCGCGGCTCGCGCCCTTTTGCGTCAGCGCGATCAGCAGCCGCTGCGAATGCACGAGGCCGCCGAGCCGGTCGAGGTTCTTCTGCATGTTGGCGGGGTAGATCATGAGCTTCTCGATCAGGCCGGCGAGGCGCATCAGCGCGAAGTCGAGCGTCACCGTTGCATCGGGCCCGATCATGCGTTCGGCCGAGGAGTGCGAGATGTCGCGCTCGTGCCAGAGGGCGACGTTTTCCATCGCCGGCATCGCGTAGGCGCGGACCATGCGCGAAAGCCCGGTGAGATTCTCCGACAGGACCGGGTTGCGCTTGTGCGGCATCGCCGACGAGCCCTTCTGGCCTTCGGAGAAGAACTCCTCGGCTTCCAGCACCTCGGTACGTTGCAGATGGCGGATTTCAATCGAGAGCCGCTCGACCGAGGAGGCGATCACGCCGAGCGTTGCAAAATACATCGCGTGGCGGTCGCGCGGGATCACCTGGGTCGAGATCGGCTCGGGCACCAATCCCATCGCCCTGGCGACATGCTCTTCCACGCGCGGGTCGATCTGCGCGAAAGTGCCGACGGCGCCCGAAATCGCGCAGGTCGCGACCTCCTTGCGGGCGGCGACGAGGCGTTCGCGGGCCCGGGAAAATTCCGCGTAAGCGTAGGCGAGCTTGAGCCCGAACGTGACAGGTTCGGCGTGGATGCCGTGGGAGCGCCCGATGGTCGGCGTCATCTTGTGCTCGAAGGCGCGCTTCTTCAGCGCCGCCAGAACCTTGTCGATATCGGCAATCAACAGGTCCGCGGCGCGGGTGAGCTGCACGTTGAAGCAGGTGTCGAGCACGTCGGAGGAGGTCATGCCCTGGTGGACGAAGCGGGCCTCGGGGCCGACGATTTCGGCCAGATGGGTCAGGAAGGCGATGACGTCATGCTTGGTCTCCCGCTCGATCTCGTCGATCCGGGCAACGTCGAAGGTCGCATTCCTGGCCTTGGCCCAGATCGTTTTCGCGGCTTCTTTCGGGATTGTGCCGATTTCCGCCAGCGCATCAGCCGCATGCGCCTCGATCTCGAACCAGATCTTGAAGCGGGTCTGGGGCTCCCAGATCGATGCCATTTCCGGGCGGGTATAGCGGGGGATCATCATCGACTCCGGCAGATTGCTTTTTACGCCGCGCTTTACCAGAGCCGGGCAAGCGAGACAAACGACTGGGAAAACGTCGCTGGGGAGGAGGCCGGTGGACCGGACCACTCACGGATTATTGAATGACAGATATTGAAATCTGTCATCGAGAAATGCTATATGCACTCCCGACGCAAGTATCAGGCGTCGCCCGGTTCATTGGTTTGGAGCCGGGGACTTGCAAAGGACTATTGTTATGACTGCCCATCTCATTCATCTCGCCACCCAAATCCAGAGCTGGCTCAACCAGAGCGTTGCGCGTCATCTGGCCTCGCAGGCCGAGCGGTTCGAACCGGCGAAACATTGACCCCATCTGGGGCATTACAGGGGGATTAGATGACCACTCGTCCGATCATTTCGCAGGTGCGTGCATGAACGAAGTCGTGGTTCTGACCCCCGAACGGATTCTCGAGGTCACTGAAGACGTTTTGCGCCGCTACGGATTGGCCAAGGCAACCGTGGTGGATGTCGCCCGCGCGCTCGATGTCAGCCACGGCAGCGTCTACCGTCATTTTCCCAGCAAGGCCTCGTTGCGCGAGGCGGTGGCCAAGCGCTGGCTTGACCGTCTCAGTGCGCCGTTGCTGAGGATCGCAGAGGCTTCAGGTCCGGCGCCGGCGCGGCTCGACAAATGGCTGCGCACGATGTTTGCGATCAAGCACGAACGGCTTGGCGACGACCCCGAGATGTTCGCGACCTATCTGACGCTGGCGCGTGAAGCCTGCAAGGCGGTGAACTGTCATAAGGATTGCCTGGTCGATCAGGCCGCCAAGATTCTGTCCGACGGCGTCGAGCAGGGCTCGTTCGAGGTTGCCGACGTCAAGGTTACCGCGCGCGCCATTTTCGATGCCACCAGCCGCTTCCATCATCCCGGCCATGCCGAAGAATGGAGCGATCCGGGTACGCCGGCGCGGATCGATGCGGTTCTCGCGCTGCTGCTCAAGGGCCTGGAAGCGCCGCGCAAGCGCTGACGTCGCACGCGCGCCTGCCTGCCGTGCCGTTAATCCGCCGGCGTAGTGATTCTGCCGCATATCCCAACATCTTTTCTGTGCAATTGCAGCCCGCACGCGGCCTGGTGTTTGATATCCGTCAATACGCTCGCAGGCACGGGCACGATGATGGATCGGGAGGAGAGCGTGCGGCTTGCCGTCTTTGCAGACATTCATGCCAACCGGCAGGCGTTCAGTGCGTGCCTTGATGTCGCGCGGGCGCGCGGTGCGGAGCGGTTCGTCTGCCTCGGCGATGTCGTCGGCTACGGCGCCGATCCGGAATGGGCGGTCGATACCGTGATGGACCTCGTTGCCGACGGCGCCATGATCGTGATGGGCAACCATGACAGCGCCGTCGGCACGCCGTCGGAAAACATGAATGCCGTGGCGCAGGCTGCGATCGAATGGACGCGCGGAAGGCTCAGCGTGAAGCAGCGGCGTTTTCTGGCGGAGTTGCCGCTGACGAGGCACGAAGACGATCGTCTCTACGTGCATTCGGAAGCATCTCACCCCGCACGGTGGCACTACGTGAGCGGGACCTCGGATGCCGCGCGAAGCATCGAGGCGACCAGCGCCCATGTCACTTTCTGCGGGCACATCCACAGGCCGGCGCTCTACTCGATGTCGTCGGCGGCGAAGATGACGAGTTTCATCCCTACATCCGAAACGCCGGTGCAACTGCTCGGCGGACGGCGCTGGCTCGCGGTCCTCGGCTCGGTCGGGCAGCCGCGCGACGGCAACCCGGCGGCGGCGTTTGCGATGTTCGACACGACGTCCCGCGAGATCACCTATTGCCGCGTGCCCTACGACGTCGAGGCGGCGGCGGACCGGATTCGCGCCAACGGACTGCCGCATTGGCTGGCCGATCGCCTGCTTGTGGGGAAATGAAGCGATGGTGAAGCGCACAATCGAACCCGGCGCGGAACTGGACGGCTTCACGATCGGGGAATGCGTCCACCAGGGCGGCATGGCGACGCTGTGGACGGTGACCCATCCCGGCATCAACGTCCGGCTGCTGATGAAGATTCCCATGGTTTCCGAGGGCGAAGACCCGTCGGCCATCGTCAGCTTCGAGATGGAGCAGATGATCGTGCCGCGGCTGGCCGGCCCGCACGTGCCGGGTTGTTTCGGCACCGGCGATTTCGACCGGCAGGCCTATGTCGTCGTCGAGCGCATTCCCGGCAAGACGCTGCTGAGTCGGCTTGGCGACCTGCCATTGCCATATGAAGAGGCGAGGGCGATCGCCGGCAAGATCGCGACTGCGCTCACCGACCTACACCGCCAGAACGTGATCCATCACGACATCAAGCCGAGCAGCATCATGTTTCGTCCCTCCGGCGAATGCGTGCTGATCGATTTCGGGCTGTCGCATCACAACCAATTGCCTGATCTGCTGCAGGAAGAATTCCGCCTGCCGTATGGCACGGCGCCGTACATGGCGCCGGAACGCCTGCTCGGCGTCCGCGACGATCCGCGCAGCGACCTGTTTTCGCTGGGTGTGCTGCTGTATTTCTTCACCACCGGCGTGCGGCCGTTCGGCGAAAGCGAAACGCTGCGCGGCATGCGGCGGCGGCTGTGGCGCGATCCGTATCCGCCGCGCAAGCTTAAGCCGGACTATCCGCCATGGCTGCAGGAAATCGTGCTGCGGTGCCTGGAGATCGAGCCGGTCTGGCGGCATCCGACGGCTTCGCAACTGGCGTTCGAACTGGCCCATCCCGAACAGGTCAAGCTGACGGCGCTGTCGGAACGGTTGCAGCGCGATCCGCTCACCACGGTTTGGCGCCGGCGCTTCAACCAGGGCGTGACCGTGCCGAAGCCGAAATCGGATGTCGCGGCCCAACTGGCTTCGGGGCCGATCGTGGTGGTGGCACTCGATACCGAGGAAGCATCGGGAGAACTCAACGAGTGCCTGCGGCGGACCGCGGCACAGCTACTGTCAACCCTGCCGTCCGCACGGCTCGCCTGCCTCAACGTCCTCAAGCTCGGCCGCATCACCATCGACAGGACGCTCGACGAGCACGGCAACAACAAGCGCATCGACCGGCTGGTTGCGCTTCGCCACTGGGCGTCGCCGCTGGAACTGGATGACAGCCGGCTCACGGTGCATGTGCTGGAGGCGATCGACCCCGCGTCGGCGATCCTGGAATTCACCAGGGTCAACCAGGTCGATCATATCGTGATGGGCGCGCGGCAGAATTCGATGCTGCGCTCGCTGCTCGGCAGCGTTGCGGGCAAGGTGGCGGCCGAAGCCGCCTGCACGGTGACCGTGGTGCGGCCGCCGCGCTCGGCTCTCGCGCTGGCGCAGGAAAGTGGCGACGAGCAGTAACGCCGCATCGAGTCGTCGCGTACGATTAGTCGAGCGTCTGCACCGGCGGGAAAGAAGGCTTGGCTGGAGCCGCACGGCGTGGCGCCGGAGTGCCGGAGGTCGCTACGCGCGCATTCGCGGCGGGCGCGGCGTCGCCGGGGCCGATGGCTTCCGCCCTCACGCCTCGCACTCTGTCCTTCGAGGCCTGCCTCCGGTGCCGTGATGAACGCGATCGATCCAATCCCCAAGACCGCGATATCGAAGGCCCGGCAGTGTAGCCGACGAAGGCCCCGGCGACTGCCCCGACCGGCCCGAGCACAACGGCGCCGGCCACCGCACCCAGCGCAGCGTCACCCGCGCGCTGCGCAAGCGCGGCGGAGGGCGCCAATAGCAGGAGCACTGCAGCAGTGATGTAGGCCTTGATCATGTCCCCGTCCCAAGATGAGCGGGACAACCGTGGCCCGCGTTTATGGCCAGAGCATGAAGCATTGTGGCCGGAGCGTGGAGCTTTGGTGGCTCCCGCCCGTTTTCCGCGGTGGGGAACTCACGCTGTTGCATCTATCCGCGCGTTGCTGACCGGCGCAGAGCAGACGATCCGCATCAGATCGCTTCGCCGCGCGTCAGCGCTGCCGCATTGCGGATCGCGGAGATGTTGGCCTTGTAGGATTCCACGCTGCCGCCCTTGAACACCGCGGAGCCCGCGACCAGCGCGTTGGCGCCGGCTGCTGCAAGCTGACCCGCAACATCGGGGCCGACGCCGCCATCGACCTCGATGTCGATCGGGCGTCCGGCGGTCATCGCCCTTATGTCGCTGATCTTGCCGAGCGCGGACTTGATGAAGGCTTGGCCGCCGAAGCCGGGGTTGACCGACATGACCAGCACCAGGTCGATCAGGTCGATCACGTATTCGATCGCGCTCGCCGGCGTGCCTGGGTTGAGCGAGACGCCGGCCTTCTTGCCCAGCGCGCGGATCGCCTGCAGTGAGCGATGCAGATGCGGGCCGGCCTCGGCATGGACCGTGATGTGATCGCAGCCGGCCTTTGCGAACGCCTCGAGATAGGGGTCGCAGGGCGAGATCATCAGATGGGCGTCGAAGATTTTCTTGCTGTGCGGGCGCATCGCCTTGATCACATCAGGCCCGTAGGAAATGTTCGGCACGAAATGTCCGTCCATCACGTCGAGATGGATCCAGTCGGCGCCGGCGGCATCGACGGCGCGGACCTCTTCGCCGAGCCTGGCGAAATCCGCCGCCAGGATCGACGGGGCGATGACGAGGGGACGCGACGCAAATTGTTGAGACATGTGCGCTTTCCCATAGCTCTCAAGGGGCGAGGACGGCTCCGCGTAACATGCAGGGCGGCCGGGAGCAATGCGACCGCCAAGGTCTCCTGTGGGCGGAAAAATCTGCCGGAGCCGGCATCTCTTGCCGGGCTCGGCGGATGCGGCCGGATATGAGAAAGCCCGATTTCATTGGATTTTTCACCGTGGCACGGCGCTTGCTGATGAACAGGCATGAGCGATCGGCCGCGACCGGCGGCGCTGTTGGAGTCTTGCCATGTTCCTTGCTTTGGGCGCTGCATCGTCGGCCATCGATGCTCTCAAGGCGTTGACGTCGTCGAAGTCATCGTCCGCGCCGTCCACTGGCGCCGGCCAGAACGCAAAGAGCCCGTTCGACCTGTTGCCTTCGGGTTCGCAGTCGTCGGTCGGTTCGAGTTCTGGATCGGGCGGCGGTTACGCGCAGATCTCGCCGGAGACCATGAGCGCCTTGCTCGATGCGCAGAGCCAGTCCTCGTCGGGTGCGACGACGGCATCCAAGAGCCGGTTCAACGCGCTGAAGGATCTGTTCGCGCAGATCGATGGCGATAGTGACGGCAAGATCACCAAATCGGAATTCGAAGAGGCGCTCGGCGCCGGCGGCACCAATCTCGAAAATGCCGACAGGGTGTTCGGCAAGCTCGACAAGGACGGCGACGGCTCGGTGAGCCTCAAGGAGCTGGCGTCCGCATTGAGGCCCAAGGGCCATCATGGTCACCGCGATGACGATACCAGCGGATCAGGTTCCAATCCATTCTCGCAGGCACTGCAGGGCGCCAGCACCACATCCGTCACCAATAACGACGGTTCGGTGACGACGTCGCTGACCTATGCGGACGGATCGAAGGTGACGATGACGACAGCCGCAGGCGGAAGCACATCCAGCGCGGCGACGTCGTCCTACAATTTTATCGAGCAGATGATCCAGCGACAGGCCCAGGCGATCTCATCGGCCGCCACCGCGTCGCTTTCGGTCAGTGCTTGAACACGAGACCCGGCGATGATCTTTCGGACTGCGACCTAGCCGAAAAGATCGCTCCACGCCGGCAGCGCACCCAGAAAGGGTAGCGCGGTCGCACCATGAACGCCGCGCGCAACTGCGCGGGCGACGGTATTGGCGGCGACCATTCCGAGTTCGGTGAGCCCGAACAGCGGATCGACCGGCTTCTTGCCGGTCGCGGCGGCAAACACCACGTCGCCGTCCAACGGAGCGTGCACGGGATAGATCGCGCGGGCCATTCCGGTCTGCGCGATCGTCGCGAGCCGCCTGGCCTGCGGTTTCGTCAGCATGGCATCGGTAACGACAACCACCAGCGTGGTGTTTTCCAATGCCGTCGCTGCGGGGCCGCCCTTGAGGCGGGCCTTCAGCATGTCGGGCGTGAACGAGGGTGGCAATCCGCGCCCGCCGAACTCGTTGCCGATTTCGAACGGCGCCGCCCAGAACCACGGTCCATCGCCAACCGTAACGCTGCCGATCGCATTGACCACTGCCAGCGCGCCGACCGTGACGCCGCCCTCGGTTTGCGCGGAAGCCGAGCCGAGTCCGCCCTTGAAATTGGCCGTGGTCGCACCGAGACCAGCGCCGACGCTGCCCAGCGCGAAATCGGCGCTCGCTGCACGCGCCGCCGCATAGCCGAGATCGCGGTAGGGCGGAAAGCGTCCCCAGGCCTTGTTGCCGCCGTTGAGCAGGTCGAAGCAGATCGCTCCCGGAACGATAGGGACGACCGCCTCGCGGATCCGGAAGCCGCGCCCCTGTTCGGCCAGCCAGGCCTGAACGCCGCCTGCGGCATCGAGGCCATGGGCCGAGCCGCCGGAGAGCGCAATGCCGTCGATCGCCTCGACGGTGCTTTCCGGCTTGAGCGCGGCGTCCTCGCGGGTACCTGGGCCGCCGCCGCGCACGTCGATGGACGCAATGGCGGGCGCATCGAAAACGATCGCGGTGACGCCGGAGGCCAGCGCCGCATCGTCGGCGTGGCCGACACGAATGCCGGATACATCGGTGAGGAGGTTTTTCAAGGAGGCGGCCCATCACGTTGCTGGTCTGCCCACGGGTATATCAGTCGCAGGAGATGCTTCAACGGCCGGGCAGGCTCTGTCCGGCAAACGGCCGGACCTAGCCCTCCGCGCGTCGAAGGCCGTTGGTGCCCGCGGTCTCGAGGCGCAAAACCTTGTCGGGCGTGGACGGGCGGGACGACAACGGCACCGACAGGCGGCAAACCAGTCCTTCAGGGCGCCAGTCGAATTCAGCCTGGCCGCCGAGCTGCGACTCGATGCTGGCGATCACGCTCCGTGTCCCGAACCCGCGCGATGCCGGCTTCTCGACCCGGGGCCCGCCGGTCTCCACCCATACGATCCTGAGCATGCCTGCCTGGTCTTCCCAGTTCACGGACAGCCGGCCCGACAGCGCCGACAGCGCGCCGTACTTTGCCGAATTTGTGACGAGCTCGTGCAGCGCCAGCGCCACTGTCTGCGCCGTCGCAGGCTCGAGCTGGACCTCCGGGCCGGACAGCGCGATCTGGTCGCCGGTCGAATAGGGCGCGAGCTCCTCGTCGATCAGCTTTCTTATCTCGGCGCCCTGCCAGCTCGACAGCGACAGCACAGTATGCACGCGCGCCAGCGCGTTGATCCGCCCCTCGACAGAGCGGACATAGGTCTTCACGTTTTCGCCGCGCGTCAGCCGGACGATGGATTGGGCGAGAGCGAGCGCGTTCTTGGCGCGGTGGTCGACCTCCCGCGCCAGCAGGTTTTGACGCTCCTCGGCCTGCTTGCGCTCGGTGATATCGACGGTTACGCCCGAAACGCGCACGACGTGGCCGGCCTTGTCGAGGGTGGCGGCCGCCGTGCCGACGCACCAGCGCACCTCGCCGTCGGGGCGGATGATGCGGAACTCGGCTTCGTAGGATTTGACGCCCTTTGTGAACTGGGCGACCGCCTTGCGAAGCTCCTCGGTATCGTCAGGGTGCAGGAACATCTGGACGTTCGTCGGCGTCACCACGAAGGTCTTGGGGTCGAGGCCGAATATCTGGAATTGACCCTCGTCCCACATCCAGTCGCCATTGACCCAGTCCCAGTCCCACGACCCCATCTTGCCCGCGGCGATCGCCAGGCTGCGGCGCTGCTCGCTCTCCAGCAGCCTCGTATGCGACTCCTCCAGTTCGGCGGTGCGGGCGCGCACGCGATCTTCGAGCTCGACGTTGAGCAGTTCGAGCTGACGGGTCTTGCGATATAGTTCGGCAAACACCTTGATCTTGGCGCGCAGTACCTCCGGCACGACCGGCACCGGTACGTAGTCGACGGCGCCCATCTCGTAGCCGCGCAGCCGGTCGATGTCGCTCACCTGGATGGCGGAGATGAAGATCATCGCGATTTTCTGGAACCGCGGATGCTCGCGGATCATGGCCGCAAGCTCGAACCCGTCCAGTTCCGGCATGCAGACGTCGACGAGGATGATGGCCACGTCGTTCTTGAGCAGGAACTCCAGCGCTTCACGGCCGGAGGAGGCCTTGATAAGATTCTCGCCGAGTTCCTTCAGGATGACTTCATAGGCGAGCAGCTTCGCCGGCTGATCGTCCACCAGAAGGATATTTACTTTCTCTTGATCCATCATCTGCCAATCAACGGTGTAGCCACATGCGGATGGCGAGGAGCAACTGCTCGGTATTGACGGGTTTCGCGAGGTAATCCGAGGCGCCGGCTTCCAGGCATTTCTCGCGGTCGCCTTTCATCGCCTTGGCGGTCAGTGCGATGATCGGCAGGCGGGCAAAGGACGGGTTCTCCCGGATCACGCCAATGGTCTGATATCCGTCCATCTGCGGCATCATGATATCCATCAGCACGATGGCGATGTTCGGATTGGACTCGACCAGCGCAACGGCCTCGTGGCCCGTCGTCGCGGTCAGCACCTTCATGCCGCGACGCTCCAGAACGCTCGAGAGCGCAAAGATGTTGCGGGCGTCGTCGTCCACCAGAAGCGCGGTCTTGCCAACGAGATCTTCATCGGAACTGTTCAGCTTCTCCAGCATCCTCTGTTTTTCGATCGGCAATTCCGTGATCACACGGTGCAGAAACAGCGACGTTTCGTCGAGCAGGCGTTCCGGCGACTCCACGCCCTTCACCACGATGCTTCGGGCCATGGTGTGGAGTTCCGCATCTTCCTCGGCCGAGAGTTCCCGCCCGGTGAACACGACCACCGGCACGTTCGACAGCGTTTCATCGTTGCGGATTTTATCAAGCACCTCGAAGCCGGTCATGTCGGGCAAACGCAGGTCCAGTACGACGCAGTCGCATGGATTGCTGCGCAAGGTCGACAGCGCGCCCGCGCCGGTATCCGACATGACGATCTCGATGTCGTCGTGACCCAGCAGTTCCCGAATACTCATCTGCTCGGCCGCGTTGTCTTCCACGATCAGGAGGCGCTTGCGGCGCGGCTTGGCATATTCCTTGATCTGAGACAACGCTTCGCTGACGCCTTCGGTCGTGGTCGGCTTGTTGACGAAGGAAAATGCGCCGCGCGCCAGCGCGTGCTGACGGTCTTCGTCCAGCGTGATGATCTGCACCGGTATGTGCCGCGTCAGTGGATTGTGCTTGAGCTGGCTGAGCACGGTCCAGCCCAGCATGTCCGGCAGGAACACGTCGAGCGAAACCGCCGCAGGCTGGAATTGCTTGGCGAGCTCGAGGGCTTCGGCGCCGCGGTTCGCTACCAGCACCTTGAAGCCCTTGTCGCGGGCGAGATCGATCAGCACCCGCGCATAATGCGGGTCGTCCTCGACGATGAGGAGGATGGTATCGCCCGGATCGAGGTTGAGCCGGTCGTCGGGCAATTGCTCGATGACGCGCTCCTGCGTCGCTGCGGCCTGCAGCGCCGGCGCAGCAGAGAAGGGCGACGGGGAGGGGACGCGAGGGGCGATCGTCGGGCCCGAATATTTCAGCGGCAGGTAAAGCACGAAGGTGCTGCCCTTGCCGGGCGCGCTGCGCAGATGGATTTCGCCGCCGAGCAGGCTCGCCAGTTCGCGGCTGATCGCAAGGCCTAGGCCGGTGCCGCCGTATTTCCGGCTGGTGCCGGCGTCCGCCTGCTGGAACGCCTCGAAGATCAGCTTCTGCTTCTCCAGCGGAATTCCGATGCCGGTGTCGGTCACCTCGAAGGCGACGACGGCCGGCGCCTGGTTGAGAATCGGGTGCTCGGCGCTCCAGCCGCCGACCGCGGCTGAGACCGTCAGCTTCACGCCGCCCTCGGCGGTGAACTTGAACGCGTTCGACAGCAGGTTCTTCAGAACCTGCTGCAGGCGCTTCGAGTCGGTGACCATGCTGCGGGCGAGATTCTCGTCGACCTCGACGCTGAACGAAAGCTGGCGGTTCTCGGCCTCGTGGCGGAACGGGCGTCCGACCGTCTCGAGCAGGCTCGACGTCAGGATCTCCTCGGCATCGACGGTGACGGTGCCGGATTCGATCTTCGATAGGTCGAGAATGTCGCTGATCAGATTGAGCAGGTCGGTGCCGGCGCCGTGGATGGTGCGGGCGAATTCGACCTGCTTGGCGGACAGGTTGCCATCGGGGTTTTCGGTGAGCTGCTGGCCGAGGATCAGGATGCTGTTGAGCGGCGTGCGCAGCTCGTGCGACATGTTGGCGAGGAATTCCGACTTGTATTTCGACGTTAGCGAAAGCTCGGTTGCCTTTTCCTCGAGCGCGCGCCGCGCTTGTTCGATTTCCTGGTTCTTTCGCTCGACCTCGACGTTGCGTTCGGCGAGCTGCTGGGCCTTCTGTTCGAGCTGTTCGTTGGTCTGCTGCAATTCCTTCTGCTGCGTCTGCAATTCGCCGGCGAGCTGCTGGGACTGCGTCAACAGGCCTTCGGTCTGCATCGTTGCCTCGATACTGTTGAGCACGATGCCGATTGAGTCGGTGAGCTGTTCGAGGAATGTCATCTGCGAGGTCGTGAACGAACTGACCGACGAGAGCTCGATCACGGCCTTGACCTGGTTCTCGAACAGGATCGGCAGCACGACGAGGTTCTTCGGAATGACGCGCAACAGCGCCGAGTTGATCGGTGCGGTGTCGTCCGGGATGTCCGCCACCAGACGGTGGCGCTTGTCCATGGCGCACTGGCCGATCAGGCCCTCGCCGAATTGCACGATTTGCGGGTGGGGATTGGCGCCATCGCCCGCATAGGCGGAGAGCAGGCGCAGCTGGGGCGTCTCCGGATTTGTCACCTGGTAGATCACGCCCATATGGGCGTTGATCAGCGGCGCCAGCTCGGTCAGCAGCAGCCGGCCCACGGTGGTGAGGTCGCGCTGTCCCTGCAGCATGTTGGTGAATTTGGCGAGGTTGGTCTTCAGCCAGTCCTGCTCGGTATTGACCTCGGTGGTGAGGCGCAGGTTGCCGATCATCGTGTTGATGTTGTCTTTGAGTTCGGCCACTTCGCCGCGGGCATCGACCTGGATCGAGCGGGTCAGGTCGCCCTTGGTCACGGCGGTCGCCACCTCGGCGATTGCGCGCACTTGGGAAGTCAGGTTGGCGGCGAGCAGGTTGACGTTGCCGGTGAGGTCCTTCCAGGTGCCGGCGGCGCCGGGGACGTTGGCCTGGCCCCCGAGCCTTCCCTCGACGCCGACTTCGCGCGCCACGCTGGTGACCTGGTCGGCGAAGGTCGCGAGCGTCTCGGTCATGTTGTTGATGGTGTCGGCAAGGGCCGCGACTTCGCCCTTCGATTTCACCGTCAGGTTCTGCTTCAGGTCGCCGTCGGCGACCGCGGTCACCACCTTGACGATGCCGCGCACCTGTTCGGTCAGGTTGGCGGCCATGAAGTTCACGGTGTCGGTCAGGTCCTTCCAGGTGCCGGCGACGCCCGGAACCTCCGCCTGGCCACCCAGCTTGCCCTCGGTGCCGACCTCGCGCGCCACGCGCGTGACTTCGCCGGCAAAGGCGTTGAGCTGGTCGACCATGGTGTTGATGGTGTTCTTCAGTTCGAGGATTTCGCCCTTCACGTCGACCGTGATCTTGCGCGACAGGTCGCCGCGGGCCACTGCGGTCGTGACTTCGGCGATGTTGCGAACCTGCGTGGTGAGATTGGCCGCCAGCAGGTTGACGTTGTCGGTCAGGTCCTTGAACGTGCCGCCAACGCCGGGCACGACGGCCTGACCGCCGAGCCGTCCCTCGGTGCCGACCTCGCGCGCCACGCGCGTCACTTCGGCGGCAAACGAGCGAAGCTGCTCCACCATCGTGTTCAGGGTGTCCTTCAGCAGCAGGATCTCGCCGCGCACGTCGACCGTGATCTTCTTCGACAGGTCGCCGCCGGCGATTGCGGTTGCGACTTCGGCGATGTTGCGGACCTGTGCGGTGAGGTTCGAGGCCATGAAGTTGACGTTGTCGGTGAGGTCCTTCCAGGTGCCGGCCACTTCAGGCACTTCGGCCTGGCCGCCGAGCTTGCCTTCGGTGCCGACTTCGCGCGCCACGCGCGTGACTTCCGAGGCGAAGGCGTTGAGCTGGTCCACCATGGTGTTGACGGTGTTCTTCAGCTCGAGAATTTCACCCTTGACGTCGACGGTGATCTTCTTGGAGAGGTCGCCCTTCGCCACGGCGGTGGTCACTTCGGCGATGTTGCGGACCTGGCCGGTTAGGTTGCCGGCCATCGAGTTGACGTTGTCGGTGAGGTCCTTCCAGGTGCCGGCGACGCCGGGCACGTTGGCCTGACCACCCAATCGGCCTTCGGTGCCAACCTCGCGCGCCACGCGCGTGACTTCGCCGGCGAAGCGATTGAGTTGGTCGACCATCGTGTTCAGCGTTTCCTTGAGCTGCAGGATCTCGCCGCGCACGTCGACCGTGATCTTGCGCGAAAGGTCGCCGCCGGCGATGGCGGTCGCGACTTCGGCGATGTTGCGAACCTGTGCGGTGAGGTTGCCGGCCATCGAGTTGACGGAGTCAGTCAGATCCTTCCAGGTGCCGGCGACGCCGGTCACCTGGGCCTGGCCGCCGAGCTTGCCGTCGGTGCCGACCTCGCGCGCCACGCGCGTCACTTCGCCCGCAAAGGCGTTGAGCTGGTCCACCATCGTGTTCAGCGTTTCCTTCAGCTGAAGGATTTCGCCCGACACGTTGACCGTGATCTTCTTGGAGAGGTCGCCCTTCGCCACGGCGGTTGCGACTTCCGCGATGTTGCGGACCTGACCGGTCAGGTTCGAAGCCATCGAGTTGACGCTGTCGGTCAAATCCTTCCAGGTGCCGGCGACGCCGCGCACCAGCGCCTGGCCGCCGAGCTTGCCCTCGGTGCCGACCTCGCGCGCGACGCGCGTCACTTCGCCGGCAAACGCATTGAGCTGGTCCACCATCGTGTTGACAGTGTCCTTCAGCTCTAGAATTTCGCCGCGGACGTCGACGGTGATCTTCTTGGACAAGTCGCCATTGGCGACCGCGGTCGTCACTTCGGCGATGTTGCGAACCTGCGCCGTCAAATTGCTCGCCATCGAGTTGACGCTCTCGGTGAGGTCCTTCCAGGTGCCGGCGACGCCGAGCACGTTGGCTTGGCCGCCGAGCCGTCCCTCGGTGCCGACCTCGCGCGCGACGCGCGTGACTTCGCCGGCAAATGCGTTGAGCTGGTCGACCATCGTGTTCAACGTTTCCTTCAGCTGAAGGATTTCGCCCGACACGTTCACCGTGATCTTCTTCGAGAGGTCGCCGCCGGCGATGGCGGTGGCGACATCGGCGATGTTGCGCACCTGCGCCGTCAGGTTGGAGGCCATGAAGTTGACGTTGTCGGTGAGGTCCTTCCAGGTGCCGGCAACGCCAGGCACCTGAGCCTGGCCGCCGAGCTTGCCTTCGGTGCCGACTTCGCGCGCGACGCGCGTCACTTCGGACGCGAACGAATTGAGCTGGTCCACCATCGTGTTGATGGTGTCCTTCAGCTCCAGGATTTCGCCGCGGACGTCGACCGTGATCTTGCGCGACAGGTCGCCGCGCGCGACCGCGGTGGTGACGTTGGCGATATTGCGGACCTGGGCGGTGAGGTTGCCGCACATCGCGTTCACGGAGTCCGTCAAATCCTTCCAGGTGCCGGCGACGCCGGGCACGATCGCCTGGCCGCCGAGCTTGCCGTCGGTGCCGACCTCGCGCGCCACGCGCGTCACTTCCGAGGCAAAGGACCGTAGCTGGTCCACCATCGTGTTGATGGCTTCCTTGAGCTGCAGAATTTCGCCGCGGACGTCCACCGTGATCTTCTTCGACAAGTCGCCATTGGCGACCGCGATGGTGACTTCGGCGATGTTGCGGACCTGGCCGGTCAGGTTGTTGGCCATCGAGTTGACGCTCTCGGTGAGGTCCTTCCAGACGCCCGTTACTTCAGGCACCTGGGCCTGGCCGCCGAGCTTGCCCTCGGTGCCGACCTCGCGCGCCACGCGCGTCACTTCCGACGTGAACACGCTGAGCTGCTTGATCATCGTGTTGACGATGTTGGCCGACTGCAGGAACTCGCCGCCCAGCGGACGGCCGTCGACGTCGAGCTGCACGGTCTGCAGCAGGTCGCCCTGCGCCACAGCCGCGACCGCGCGCGTGACTTCGCGCGTCGGCCACAGCAGATCGTCGATCAGCGTGTTGACCGATCCTTCCATGTCCGCCCACGATCCGCTCGCGAGATCGAACTTGACGCGCTGCCGGGTCTTGCCTTCGCGGCCGACGACCTGCCCGACGCGCTCCAGCTGCTGCGCCATTCGCTGGTTGGCGGCGACGATTTCGTTGAACGTGTCGGCGATCTTGCCTTCGATGCCGAGGTGATCGCCGGTCATCCGCACCGAGAAATCGCCCGCGCGCATCGCCTGCAGGGCGTGCAGCAGATCCTGCATCGGGTCGGATTTTCCGTTCGGGACTGGCTTGCGTTTGGCGGCGCGACGAACCTGCGACGGTCCGGGAGAAAGATCACTCATGCGGTTCCTCGAAGCCAGTGCGCGCGAATCTCTCGGCCGAGACGCGACTTCACCGAATAGAACCGGCAGCCCAACTGCAGATCAAGCTGGAACAGCGGTTAAGGTCGTGAAATCAATGACATGGAACTCAGCCCAAGCTCACCAATGCGCAGGGAACCCGATTGTTCCCGAGTGCGACGAATTATCCGGAACCCAAAACAAAAACGCCCCGGCAAGCCGGGGCGTTTGCAATCGCGGGTTGTCTTAACGTCAGGAACCCCTGATCAGGAACCCTTGATTAGGAGCCCTTGGGATTGATCTCGGCGTAGTTGCCCTTGGCGTCCCATTTGTAGACGACATAGTCGATCGCCTTGATGTCGCCCTTGGCGTCGAAGCCCAGCTTGCCGAGCACGGTATCCCATTCGCCGGCCTTGATGGTCTCCATGACCTTCTTCGGATCGGTCGATTTCGCCTTCGCCACCGCCTGCGTCCAGACCTGCATCGCGGCGTAGGTGTAGAGGGTGTAGCCTTCGGGATCGATGTTCTTGGCCTTGAACTTCTCGACGATCGTCTTGGCGGTCGGCTTGTTGCGCGGATCGGGACCGAAGGTGAACAGCGTGCCTTCGGCGGCAGGACCCGTGATGGAGGCGAATTCCTTGTCGTTCATGGCGTCGCCGGCCATCAGCACGGTCTTGAGGCCCTGGTCGCGCATCTGGCGCAGGATCAGGCCGGCTTCCTGATGGTAGCCGCCGACAAAGACCAGATCGATATTGTCGCGCTTCAGCCGCGACACGATCGAGTTGAAGTCCTTGTCGCCCTTGTTGTAGGACTCGAACATCTTCTCGGTCATGCCGGCCTTGTTGAGCGCCTTCTTGGTTTCGTCGGCGAGGCCTTTGCCGTAGGTCGTCTTGTCGTTGAGGATGGCGACGTTCTTGCCCTTGAAATTCTTGGCGATGTAGCCGGCCGCGACCAGGCCCTGCTGGTCGTCACGGCCGCACACGCGCGCCACGTTCCACAGCTTGCGCTCGGTAAACAGCGGGTTGGTCGAGGCCGGCGTGATCTGCAGGACGTTGCCGTCGGCATAGGCTTCCGACGCCGGGATCGAGGAGGACGAACAGAAATGTCCGGCGACGAACGGGATCTTCGCACTGGCGAATTTTTCAGCCACCGAGCGCGCCTGCTTGGGGTCGCAGGCGTCGTCGCCGATCTGCAGCGCCAGCTTCTTGCCGAGCACGCCGCCGGCGGCGTTGATGTCGGCCACGGCCTGTTCGGCGCCGTTCTTCATCTGCCGGCCGAACGCGGATTCGCCACCCGTCATCGGGCCGGCCACGGCGATGGAGATGTCCTGCGCCAGTGCTGTGGTCGAAAGCGCCAGCGAGGCGCCCAATGCCAAGCCGATGAGTTTCAGTGATTTCATGAGGTGTCCTCGTGGGGTAGGTCGATTTCGGGAAACACCCGGCGGGCCGGGTACGAAAATCATGGCCATTGTCGGCTGATTTTACCGTGAAGTCATCGGCAATTTTCCGGCAAATCCACGGTCTGATCGCAGCATCTTGCCGCAGTGTGCGCCAAATACAGGTGCCGTGGTTGGCGGAAGGTTACCCCCGCCGGCCGCCTTCGAGATAGGCAGCCCGGATTTCCGGGCGTTGCAGCAACTCGTTGCCGGTTCCCGACAGCGTGATCAGGCCGTTGACCATGACGTAGCCGCGATGGGCGAGCTTCAAGGCGTGATTGGCATTCTGCTCGACGATCAGGACGGTGAGGCCGTCCTGCCGGTTCAGGGTTCTTATCGCGTCGAAGATCTGCCGCGCGATCAGGGGCGCTAGGCCGAGCGACGGCTCGTCCAGCATCAACAGGCGCGGGCGGCTCATCAAAGCGCGGCCGATCGCCAGCATCTGCTGCTCGCCGCCGGAGAGCGTACCGCCGCGCTGGGTCAGGCGCTCCTTCAGCCGCGGAAACAGCGTGAAGACACGCTCCAGGCCGCTGGCTCGTTCGCTTTCGCTGCAGTCGGTCGCGTCCGCACCCATCTGCAGGTTTTCCGCCACGCTCATGCGCGGGAAAATCCGGCGGCCCTCGGGGGATTGCGCGATACGCAGCCTGGCGATCTCGTGTGTCGGCACGCCGGTGATATCCTGGCCATCGAATTCGATGCGACCGGCGCGGGCGCGGGGCCGGCCGAAAATCGTCATCATCAGCGTCGACTTGCCGGCGCCGTTGGCGCCGATCAGCGCCACGATCTCGCCGGCGCTAATGTCGATATCGATGCCCTTCAGCGCCTCGATCTTGCCATAGGCCGCGCGCAGGGCCCGGATCGAGAGCAGGGGAGCTTTCGAGGCCGCGGTCACGTTCCGCTCTCCATCACCGCGATGGCTTCCTCTTCGTCGGCGCCGAGATAGGCGGCGATGACCTTGGGATCGTCGCGCACATGCTGCGGCGAGCCTTCGGCGATCTTGACGCCGTAGTCCATCACGACGACATGGTCGGAGATTTCCATCACCACCGACATGTCGTGCTCGATGAGGAGAATTGAAGTGCCTTGATCGGCGCGGATTGAAAGCAGGAGCTCGCTCAGGGCCGAGCTCTCCCGTGCATTCAGCCCCGCGGCCGGCTCATCGAGGCAGAGCAGCGCGGGATGGGTGCACATCGCGCGCGCGATTTCCAGACGCCGCTGGTCGCCATAGGGCAGGTTGCCCGCGGCATCGTCGGCGCGGTCCAAAAGTCCGATGCGATCGAGCCATGTCCGTGCCAAGTCGATCGCGGCCCGCTCGGCGTCGCGCCAGGACGGAGCGCCGATCAGGCCCAGGAACGTCAGCCCGGAGGCGCGCATCAGCGCGTTGTGCTGCGCCACCATCAGATTCTCCAGCGCCGTCATGCCGGGAAACAGACGGATATTCTGGAACGTGCGTGCGACCCGGGCAAGCTTGGAGATCCGGAAATCGTTCAGCCGCTCGAGCTGGATCGCATTGCCGTCATCGTGCAAGAGCCGGATGGCGCCGGAGGTCGGCTTGTAGAAGCCGGTGATGCAGTTGAAGACGGTGGTCTTGCCGGCGCCGTTGGGGCCGATCAGCGCGGTGATCTTGCGCCGCTCGGCGTTGAAGGAAAGTTCGTTGACGGCGACGATGCCGCCGAAGCGCATCGTCAGACGATCGACGGACAGGATGTGATCGCCGCTCATCCGTGTCCCTCTTTGACGAGGTCGGACGAGATCGCCTGGTTCTTCTTCAGGAAGACAGTCGGTGCGCGATGGCCGATCAGACCGCGCGGGCGCCAGATCATCAGCAGCACCATCGCCATGCCGAACACCAGCATGCGATACTGGTCGAGCCCGCGGAACAGCTCGAAGCCGCCGATCATGGCGAGTGCGGCGAGCACCACGCCGAGTTGCGAGCCCATGCCGCCGAGCACGACGATCGCCAGCACCAGCGCGGATTCGTGGAAGGTGAAGGATTCCGGACTGATGAATCCCTGTCGCGTCGCGAAGAAGGCGCCGGCAAAGCCGCCGAACATCGCACCCGTCGCAAACGCCGTGAGCTTGGTCGTGGTAGTGTTGATGCCGAGCGCGCGGCAGGCGACTTCGTCCTCGCGCAACGCCTCCCAGGCGCGGCCGATCGGCAGGCGGCGCAGGCGGATCGTGACCCAGTTGGTGAGCAGCGCCAGCGCCAGGATAATATAAAACAGGAAGACGATGCGGTGGGTCGGCGAGTATTCGATGCCGAGCATGGCGGCGAGCCCGTCATCGCCCGCCGACAGCGGTATGCCGAACAGGGTTGGCCGCGGGATGCCGGTGACGCCGTTCGGCCCGCCGGTCACGCTCTGCCAGTTGAGCAGGATGAGGCGGATGATCTCGCCGAAGGCCAGCGTGACGATGGCGAGATAATCGCCGCGCAGCCGCAGTACGGGAAAGCCGAGCAGCACGCCCCAGAACGCGGCGAGGATGCCGGCGAGCGGCAGGCAGATCCAGAACGACAGTCCGAAATTGGTTGCCAGCAGCGCGTAGGAATAGGCGCCGACGGCATAGAACGCGACATAGCCGAGGTCGAGCAGGCCGGCGAGGCCGACCACCACGTTCAGTCCCCAGCCGAGCATCACGTAAGTCAGCACGAGGATGCCGAGGTCGAGAATGTAGCGCTCGTTGTAGAAGATGACCGGCACCAGAAAGGTGAACACCAGCAGCACCGGCGCGATCAGCCGTCCGGCGAGCGAAAGCGTGCTCTGCACCGCAGGCGGCACCACGCGGACCGTGCCGACCGGTCCCCACCATTGTCGCAGCAGCTCGATGACGATGCTGCCGCCGAACACTGTCGCAACAACAGCGGCGAGATCGCCGAACCGTGTCCAGTAGGTCAGTTGTCCGTCCGGTCCGGCGTCGGTGCGCACGCCGATCATCAGGGAAAACAGCACCAGCGCGACCAGCGCGCTGATCAGCGCTTTCTTCAGGATAAAGGCGGCGCCGGGTGCGTACGAGGTTTGGGCGGCGAGGGGTGCGCTCACGCTGGCGCCCGTCAGACTTTTTCGACTTCGGGCCGGCCGAGCAGGCCGGTCGGAAGGAAGATCAGGACGACGATCAGGATCGAAAACGCGGCGACGTCCTTGTACTCGACCGAGAAATAGGCCGACCACAGCGTCTCGATCAAACCGATGAGGAGTCCGCCCAGCATCGCCCCGGGCAGCGAGCCGATGCCGCCAAGGACCGCGGCGGTAAACGCCTTGATGCCGGCGACGAAGCCCATGAAGAAATCGACCAGGCCGTAATAGAGCAGGTACATCATGCCGGCGACGGCGGCCAGCGCCGCGCCGATCACGAAGGTCATGGAGATGGTGCGGTCGACATCGACGCCGAGCAGCGAGGCCATGGTCTGGTCCTGCTCGCAGGCGCGCATATCGCGCCCCAAACGCGTGCTCGAGACCAGCCAGGTGAACAGCGCCAGCAGCACCACGGTGGTGAGGACGACGATGATCTGGACGTTGGAAAGCTGCACGTTGAAGCCTTCGGCGCCCTCATGCAGGGTGTAGCCGCCGGTGATGATCGGCGGCACCGGCTTGACGCGCGCACCCTGTGCGACCTGCGAAAAATTGGTCAGCACGAACGACATGCCGATCGCCGAAAGCATCGGCGCGAGGCGGAACGAATGCCGCAGCGGCCGGTAGGCGATGCGTTCCACGGTCCAGCCGTAGAGCGCGGTGATCGCCATCGATACCAGGAGCACGATCAGGAGGATGAGGGGAATGGCGGTCAGGCCGAACGACACCAGGATCAGGAACGTGATCAACGCGATGAAGCCGCCGATCATGAAGATGTCGCCATGGGCGAAATTGATCATGCCGACGATGCCATAGACCATGGTGTAGCCGATGGCGATCAGGCCGTAGATCGAGCCAAGCACGAGGCCGTTGATCAGTTGCTGGGCGAAATAATCCATGCGCTGCCGTTTTGTCCCCGGACGCGGCGAGAGCTCCGGCAGCCCATGTCGACGCGTCGTAACGTTTTTCTAACAGGTGGGAACCGGGGGCGGCAACAGCGCTCGGTGCGGCTAAAACGGCTTGTACAGAGCTAGTTCTCGCAGGCTGGTTCCAGCTTCATAGTCCGGCCATGCCTTCGCCGCGGAATGATCGCGGCGGAACCGCTGTTTCCTCGCAACCAACCCCTCGGCCCTCCGTTAGCCCCGCCTACGTCTCAACAACGGAGATTGCTCAATGACTAATCAGAACCAGAACCCGGGCCAGCAGAACCAGAACCCGGGCCAGAAGCCCGGTCAGCAGCAGGGCGGCGGTCAGAAGCCCGGCCAGCAGCAGCAGGACCCGGGCCGTCAGGGGCAAAGACCCAATCCCGGTCAGGACCGTTAGTTTGGACTGATGAGTAAAGAAGGCCTCGCCGTAAGGCGGGGCTTTCTTTTGGGTCTTTTGGCGGACTCACTTCTCAACCCCCGGTTTGGAGGGACACCAAATGGGTTAACCTGTGACGGCAACAGCCCGCGATCCAACGCCCAGCGAGGCCAGTTCTCGACTTCAACCCATCCCGACCGTACATTGTGCTGATGACAAAGCTCCTTGATGAAGCACTGGAGGCAGTACGTCGGTTGCCTTCGGACGACCAGGACGACATTGCGCGCGCCATGATGCAGCTTGCGGGCGTCGATCTCCAGGCGCCGATTGTCCTTTCGCCGGATGAGCGCGAGGCTATTGCGCGCTCCAAGGCCGCTGCTGATCGTGGTGAGTTTGCTACCGACGAGCAGGTGCGGGCGGTCTGGACCAAGCATGGCCTATGAGGCTGCGGTATACGCTTCCTGCTCTTGCCGACCTTGAATCGATTCTGAACTACGTCACCGATCATTCCCCGCAGGGAGCCGCGCATCCATAGGCGGATTCGCGCTGTCACTGATCTGCTGTTGAGTAATCCGCTGGCTGGCGCGATGACCGACGATCCACCGTTCGGCGGATTACGACAAAGCCGTATCCATATCTTATCTTCTACGAGGCGACCGAGGCTGAGATCGTCATTCATGCCGTGCGCCACGGTGCGCGCAATCCCTCCGAAAATCCGGGATCGATTGCCCCGTGACCTGCAGCCCGAGACTGCGGTCTGCTAGTCTTTCAGCAAACCCAGTTCCGCAATGATCGTGTTGGCTTCCTTGACGGCGTGGTTGGCTGCCGGGACACCGCAATAGATCGCCTGCTGCAGCAGAATTTCCTTGATGTCATCGGGGGTGAAGCCGCCTTCGGCGAGTGCTGCGCGCACATGCAGGCGGAATTCATCCCACTGGCCGAGCGCCACCATGGTGCCGATCACGAGCACGCGGCGGGTGCGGTGGTCGAAATGCGGCCGGGTCCAGATGTCGCCCCAGGCATAACGGGTGATCAGGTCCTGGAAGTCGGTGTTGAACGCGTTGCGGTTCTTGATCGACTTGTCGACCCATTCATCGCCGAGCACCTTTCGGCGCTGGGTCATGCCGTCGTCGCGGCGCTTGTCGTCGTTCATGGGTGTCTCCTCCTGAGTAGTCATTCCGGGGCGCCTCGAAGAGGCGAACTATGGGGCGCAATTGCGCACCTGAGAATCTCGAGGTTCTCTGGGGCGCAATCGCGCCCCATAGTTCGACGCTTCGCATCGCCCCGGAACGACGACGAACGATTACCTCTGCGTCAGGAAGCCGACCACCGCATCGGTAAAGGCGTGCGGTTGCTCGACATTGGAAATGTGCGCGGCATCGAGGATCGTCATGCTGGCGCCGGGGATGCGGCTGCGGATGAATTCTCCGGCTGCGATCGGCGTCGACATGTCGTGACGGCCGGCGATCACCAGCGTTGGGCTTTTGATCTTCGGCAGCAGTTCGCGCTGGTCGAGCGTGGAGAGCGCCTCGCAGCAGGCGAGGTAGCCCTCCACCGGCGAGGCCAGCAGCATCGCCTTCATCCTGGCGGTGATTTGCGGCTCGCGTTCGCGAAAATCCGCGGTCAGCCAGCCGGCGATCACGGTGTCGGCCACGGCTGCGATCCCGCCTTCCTTCACCGCCTTGATGCGGTTGACCCAGTTTGTCGGGTCCGGGTAGTGACAGGCAGTGTTGGCGAGGACCAGCTTGCCGAACCGTTCAGGCGCATTGGCGCCGAGCCATTGCCCGACCATGCCGCCCATCGACAGGCCGCACCAATGCGTCTTCGCGATATTGAGATCGTCGAGGATCGCCAGCACGTCGCGACCAAAACGCTCCATCGAATAGGGGCCGGGCGGCACGTTCGACTTGCCGTGGCCGCGCCGGTCGTAGCGGATGACGCGGAACACCTGCGTGAGCGCCTTCATCTGCGGCTCCCACATCTGCATGGTCGCGCCCAGCGAATTCGACAGCATCAGCGTCGGTCCGCCGTCGCGGCCCTCGACGGATACGTTGAGCAGGCACCCGTCGGCGTCGATCATCGGCATGGAAAGTCTCCAGTCTCTTATTTATCGGTCAGTGAGGCGAGCAGGCGATCGATCAGGGCCTGCGAGGCGCCCTGATAGGCCATCGGCTCGAAAAGTGCAGTGATTTTTCCGGCATCAAGCTGTGCAGTGATTTTCGAATCCGCCATCAGCACGTCGCGCAGATGCTTCCTGTCCGCAACCGCCTTCTTGCTTGCCGCCTCGATCAGGTGATGCGCATCGCTCTTGCCGATCTTCTCGGCGAGCGCCATCGCCACTGCTTCGGCCATGATGAGGCCGCTGGTGGCGTCGAGATTGGCGCGCATGCGCGCGGCGTCGACTTCCAGTCCTTCCGCGATATCGACGATCGCGGCGAGTGCGCCCGACGTGACCAGCAGCAGCGTCGGCAGCGTCGGCCATTCCGCGTGCCAGGGGCCGGCGCTGCGCTCGTGGTCCTGCACTTGCGCTGCAAATATCGTCGCCGCGAGGTTGGGCACCATGGTGGCTGCCGCGAGCGCGCTGGCGGCGGCCACCGGATTGCGCTTGTGGGGCATGGTGGAGGAGCCGCCGCGGCCTTCGCCCGACGGCTCGAATGCTTCGCCGACGTCGGTCTGCATCATCAGCGAAACGTCGCGCGCGATCTTGCCGCAGGTGCCGGCAAGAATCGCGAACACCGAGGCCGCTTCCGCGATGCGGTCGCGATGGGTGTGCCAGGGCGCATCGGGCAAGGGCAGCTTCAGCTCCGTCGCCAGTCGCTCCGACACCTGCATTCCCTTGTCGCCGAGGGCGGCGAGCGTGCCGGCGGCGCCGCCGAACTGCAGTGCCAGCGCCTCGCGGCGCAGACGCCGCAGCCGCGCCCGCGAGCGGTGCACGGCTGCGGCATATTCGGCGAGCTTCAGTCCGAACGGCATCGGCAAGGCGTGCTGCAGCCAGGTGCGGGCGACTACCGCGGTATCGCGGTGTTGACGCGCCAGCTTCGCGAAGCCCGCGATGGCGCGCTCGCAGTCGGCGAGCAGCGCGTCGATCCCGGCGCGAAGGCCGAGCATGGTCGCGGTATCGATGACATCCTGGCTGGTCGCGCCCCAATGGACGTAGCGCGCCGCCTCAGCATCCACTTTGGCGACGTTCGATGTCAGCGCCTTGACGAGGGGGATCGCAAGGTTGCCGGATCTGGTAGCGGCGTCCGCCAGCACGGCGAGGTCGAACGATTCGGCCCGGCAGGCCATTGCGATCGAGCCCGCCGCATCGGCCGGAATCACGCCGACCGCAGCTTCGGCCCGCGCCAGCGCGGCCTCGAAATCCAGCATGTTCTGCAGGTATGCCGCATCGTCGCATACCGCGCGCATCGCAGCGCTCGACAGCATCGGGGCAAGAAGGGGGGAGAGGGATGTGCTCATCTGCGCGCGACCTAACCATTACCGCCTGCCGCTGCCAATGGGCGCTTGCGGGTTTGCCTTTGCTGCATGTGCGAATAAGCATCCCTCGTCGTCGCGAGCGGCCTTCCTTTTGGCCGGGGCGTGCTTTACTTGGGAGACATCACGTTGAAGCGATCCAGGAGGAAACCCCATGGCCATGACGATGAACGGCGAAGTCCAGCTTGCGGCATCGCGCGAGGCCGTGTGGGCCAAGCTGAACGATCCCGAAGTGCTGAAGGCCTGCATCCCCGGCTGCGAGGAGCTGGAAAAGACCGAGGACAACGGCTTCCGCGCCACCGCCAAAATGAAGGTCGGGCCGGTCTCCGCCCGCTTCAAGGGCAAGGTCATGCTGAGCGATCTCGACCCGCCCAACGGCTACAAGATCTCGGGCGAAGGCGAGGGCGGGGTCGCCGGTTTCGCCAAGGGCGGCGCCACGGTGGCCCTGTCCGAGAAGGATGGCGGCACTCTGCTCAGCTATAATGTCGAGGCGCAGATCGGGGGCAAGCTCGCCCAGCTCGGGCAGCGGCTGATCAATGGCGCGGCAAAGAAATTGGCCGACGAGTTCTTCGCCAATTTCGGCAAGGCCGTGCAAGGCTGATTAAGATCTGGCTGATTCTGGCCTCAGGCCGCGGCCAAAACGGTCTCGTCAAGTCTGTTAGGCCATGCCCCGGATGCGGGGCTCCCGAGGTTGCTCATTGCCGATAGGGCCCATATTATGGGCTTTGGAATGACTTTAAATCGCCTGCAATGCCGCCAGATCCGGCAGTGCAGCCCAAGAGAGTGCTGATGGCCAAGATTTCCCTGATCGTGAACGGTACCCCCGTCAACGCCAATGTCGATCCCCGTACCCTGCTGGTCCAGTTGCTGCGGGAGAATCTCCGGCTGACGGGCACCCATGTCGGCTGCGACACCTCGCAATGCGGCGCCTGCGTCGTGCATCTCGACGGCAAGGCGGTGAAGTCGTGCACCACGCTCGCAGTCATGGCCGACGGCCACGAGGTCAAGACCATCGAAGGCCTGGCGCCCGATGGCGCGCCGCTGCATCCGATGCAGGAAGCCTTCCGTGAACATCACGGCCTGCAGTGCGGCTTCTGCACTCCCGGCATGATCATGACCGCGGTGGATCTCGTGCATCGCAAGGGGCATGACCTCTCCGACCACGTCATTCGCGAAGAGCTCGAAGGCAATCTGTGCCGCTGCACCGGCTACCAGAACATCGTCGCCTCGATCGCCGCCGGCGCCAAGGCGATGGCCAAATCCGACCTCGCCTAATCGATTTCATCGCGACCCGCGATCAGGAAGTTCTCATGTACGAATTCAAATACCATCGTCCGGCGACCGTGCGGCAAGCCGCCAATCTCCTGGTGAAGAACGAAGACGCCAAGCTGATCGCCGGCGGCCACACGCTGGTGCCGGTCATGAAGCAGCGGCTCGCGAGCCCGCCGCATCTGGTCGACCTCTCCCATATCGAGGGACTCGATGCCATCGAGATCAAGGGCCGTGCGCTGGTGATCGGCGCGACTGCCAGGCATGCCGATGTGGCCAACTCGGCGATTGTCGGCGAAGCCATTCCGGCGCTCGCCGAACTCGCAAGCCAGATCGGCGATCCCGCCGTGCGCCACAAGGGCACCATCGGCGGATCGCTCGCCAACAACGACCCGACCGCGGATTACCCCGCGGCGGTTCTGGCGCTGGGCGCTACCATCGTCACCAACAAGCGACGCCTCAAGGCGGAAGAGTTCTTCCAGGGCCTGTTCTCGACCGCGCTTGAGAGCGACGAGATCATCACCAAGGTGATGTTCCCGCTCGCCAAGAAGGCGGCCTATATCAAATTCCGCAACCAGGCCTCGCGCTACGCGCTGGTCGGCGTGTTCGTCGCCAAGCGTCCGTCGGACGTGCGCGTCGCCGTGACTGGCGCGGGCTCGGATGGCGTGTTCCGCGCCACCGCGTTCGAGGAAGCCTTGAAGAAGCGATTCTCGCACAAGGTGCTGGACGGCATCCACGTGTCGGCCGAAGGGCTGAACAGCGACCTGCACGGCAGCGCCGAATATCGCGCGCACCTGATCGGCGTGCTGACACGCCGCGCCGTCGAAGCCGCGACGGCGAAGTAGTTGCCAATTCCTGGCCCCTCCAGACTGGTTCGCCCATGAGTGCGTCGGCGTTTCCAAAGTCCGTCGATGGCATGATCGAACTGCTGACCTCGCGCGGCTATCTGGCCGAGCGCTCGCTGGCGACGGTGGCCTACCTGTCGCTGCGCATGGGTCGGCCGCTGTTTCTCGAAGGCGAAGCTGGCGTTGGCAAGACGGAAATCGCCAAGGTTCTGTCGGCGGCGCTCGGGCGCAAGCTGATCCGCCTGCAATGCTACGAAGGCCTCGACGTCGCCTCTGCGGTTTATGAGTGGAACAGCGCTGCGCAGATGATCGCGATCCGGCTGGCGGAAGCCGCCGGCGATACCGACCGCGAACAATTGTCGTCGGACATTTTCGCCGAGCGCTTCCTGATCAAGCGGCCGCTGTTGCAGGCGCTGGAGCCTGACGTCGCCGGCGCGCCGGTGCTGCTGATCGACGAACTCGACCGCGCCGACGAAGCGTTCGAGGCGTATCTCCTGGAAATCCTCAGCGACTTCCAGGTCACGATTCCCGAGTTCGGCACCATCAAGGCGCCGCAGCCGCCGATCGTCATCATCACCTCGAACCGCACCCGCGAGATCCACGACGCGCTGAAGCGCCGCTGCCTCTATCACTGGGTGGATTACCCCGACGCCGAGCGCGAACTCGCCATCGTCAAATCGCGCGTGCCCGGCATTTCCGCAAAGCTGTCGCAGCAGGTGGTGCGCTTCGTGCAGGCGCTGCGCGACCAGGATTTCTACAAGTCGCCGGGTGTCGCCGAGACCATCGACTGGGCCACCGCGCTGACCGAACTCGACGCCCGTTCGCTGACGCCGCAAATGGTCGGCGACACGCTCGGTGCGCTGCTGAAATACCAGGACGACATCGCGCGGATGCAGGGCGACACGCTGCAGAAGGTTTTGAAGGAAGCGACGAGCGACTAGGTCGTCATTCCGGGACACGTGTAAGTTACCGTCATTCCGGGGCGATGCGCAGCATCGAGCCCGGAATCTCGAGATTCCGGGCCTGGTGCTAACGCACCATCCCGGAATGACGGCGAGGTTAGCACCATGACCGCCATCGATCACCTCAATCCCCCAACGGGGCACATGGCCGACAACGTGGTCGGCTTCGCCCGCGCACTGCGCGCGGCCGGCATCCCGGTCGGTCCCGGCGGCGTGATCGACGCCCTGAACGCGCTGCAGGTGATCGAAATCGGCAACCGCGCCGACGTCTACGCCACGTTGGAGGCGATATTCGTCAAGCGCCACGAGCACATGCTGATCTTCGCGCAGGCGTTCGACCTGTTCTTCCGCGCCGCCGAAGACTGGAAGCACATGCTGGATTCGGTGCCGCTGCCGGACCACGCCAAGAAGAAGCCGCCACCGGCGTCGCGCCGCGTGCAGGAGGCGCTGGCCCAGCCCTCGACGCGCGAAGAAGCCCCGCAGATCCAGGAGCAGGAATTGCGGCTGTCGGTCTCCGACAAGGAGATCCTGCAGAAAAAGGATTTTGCGCAGATGAGCGCGGCCGAGATCTCCGAGGTCACCCGCGCCATTGCCAACATGAAGCTGCCGCAGGCGGAATTGCGCACCCGCCGCTACCAGCCGGACGCCAAGGGCCTGCGGCTCGACATGCGCCGCACGCTCCGCAGCAGTCTCCGCACCGGCGGCGAGATCATCGACATCCGAAAGCTCGGCCGGATCGACAAGCCGGCGCCGATCGTGGCGCTGCTGGATATCTCAGGCTCGATGAGCGAGTATACCCGCCTGTTCCTGCATTTCCTTCACGCCATCACCGACGCCCGCAAGCGTGTCTCGGTGTTCCTGTTCGGCACAAGGCTGACCAACGTGACGCGCTCGCTGCGGGCGCGCGACCCCGACGAGGCGTTGGCGAGCTGTTCGTCGTCGGTGGAGGACTGGGCCGGCGGTACCCGCATCGCCACCTCGCTGCATACCTTCAACAAGCTATGGGGCCGGCGGGTGCTCGGGCAGGGCGCCATCGTGCTGTTGATTTCCGACGGGCTGGAGCGGGAGGCCGACGCCACGCTGGCGTTCGAGATGGACCGGCTGCAAAGGTCCTGCCGGCGCCTGATCTGGCTCAACCCGCTGTTGCGCTATGGCGGCTTCGAGGCCAAGGCGCAGGGCATCAAAATGATGCTGCCGCACGTTGACGAATTTCGCCCGGTGCATAATTTGAGTTCGATGGAAGGGCTGATCGAGGCGCTTTCCGCGCCGCCTCCGCCGCACCACATGAGCCGCATCCGCTCGGCAGCTTGAAAGGGCACGATATGCTCAATCGCGACGAAGACATTCTGCAGGCTGCCGAGGATTGGCAGAAGGCCGGCCACGGCGTGGCGCTGGCAACGGTGGTCGAGACCTGGGGCTCGGCCCCGCGTCCGGCCGGATCGAGCCTCGTCATCAACGACGACGGAACGTTTTTGGGGTCGGTCTCCGGCGGCTGCGTCGAGGGCGCGGTCGTTACCGAGGCGCTGGACGTGATCGCCAGCGGCAAGCCCAAGATGCTCGAATTCGGCGTTGCCGACGAGACCGCCTGGAATGTCGGCTTGTCCTGTGGCGGTACCATTCGCGTGTTCGTCGAGAAGGTGGGCCAGTCGTGAAACTCGAAACCCTCACTCAGGTAAACGCCGAGCGCGCCGCGCGCCGTCCGGTGATCGTGGTCACCGACACCGCCAATGGCGAGCAGCGGCTGGTCAAGGCCAGGGATATCGCCACCGACCCGCTGAGCGCCGAGCTTTCCAGGCAGCTTCGCATGGGCAAGAGCGGCATGATCGAGAGCGGCGGCAAGAAGCTGTTTCTCAATGTCCACGCGCCGACGGCGCGGCTCGTGATCATCGGCGCGGTCCATATCAGCCAGGCACTGGCGCCGCTGGCGCGCTCGCTCGATTATGACGTGACGGTGGTGGACCCGCGCACGGCCTTCGCAAGCCCCGAGCGCTTTCCTGATGTGCCGCTGATCGCGGAATGGCCCGACGTGGCGCTGCCGCCGCTCAATATCGACCATTACACGGCGTTTGTAGCCGTCACGCACGATCCGAAGATCGACGATCCGGCGCTGCTGCATGCCTTTGCCCGCGATTGCTTCTATATCGGCGCGCTGGGCTCGCGGAAAACCCATGCCAAGCGTGCCGAGCGGCTGAAGGCGCAAGGTGCATCCGATGCCGACATCGCGCGCATTCGTGCGCCGATCGGGCTCAACATCGGCGCGGTGTCGCCGTCGGAGATCGCGGTCTCGATCATGGCCGAGATCACCGCCGAACTGCGGTTGCCGAAAGAAGCAGCCAAGGTACAGGCGGCATGAAGTTCGGTCCCGCCAGTCCGGCCGACGCGATTGGCGGCGTCACCGTCCACACGCTGCGGCAGGGTTCGCTGGTGCTCAAGAAAGGCACCACGATCGGACCGGCCGAGGTCGAGGCGCTCGACAAGGCCGGCGTTGCGGAAATCGTCGTGGTGCGGCTGGAGCCGGGCGACGTCTCCGAAGACGTGGCCGCTGCCAGCATCGCCGAGGCCGTCGCGGGCGAGGGCGTCAATGTCGAGCGCGCCTTTACCGGCCGCTCCAACCTGTTCGCGGCGCAGGCCGGCGTGCTGGTGGTGGATCGCGCCGCGGTCGACCGCATCAACGGCGTCGATGAGGCCATCACGTTCGCGACGCTCTCGGCCTTCAAGCCGGTCGTCGAAGGCGAGATGGTCGCGACCGTGAAACTCATTCCGTTCGGCGTCGAGGCCAAGCTGCGCGATGAGGCGGTGAAAGTCGCGGGCGAGGGCGCGCTGCGTATCGCGCCCTACGTCATCAAGCGCGTCGGCGTGGTTTCGACCTTGCTGCCCGGGCTCGCGGCGAAGGTGATCGACAAGACATTGCGCGTGACGGCGGAGCGGCTCGCACCGGCGGGGGCGACCATCATTGCCGAGCGTCGGGTGCCGCATGACGAGGCGGCGCTGGCGGCATCGATCAAGGAATTGCTCGGCCTCGGCGCCGAACTCGTGATCGTATTCGGGGCGTCGGCGATCGCCGACCGCCGCGACGTGATACCGGCCGCGATCACCGAAATCGGCGGCGCGATCGAGCATTTCGGCATGCCGGTCGATCCCGGCAATTTGCTCCTGATCGGCAGCGCCGGCGGCGTGCCGGTGCTGGGTGCGCCGGGCTGCGCGCGCTCGCCGGTGGAAAACGGGTTTGACTGGGTATTGATGCGGCTTCTCGCCGGACTGAAAGTCACGCGCGCCGAGCTTACCGGCATGGGCGTCGGTGGTCTGTTGATGGAGATCGTCACAAGGCCGCAGCCGCGCACCGTGGCCGACATCGAAGCCAACCGCCACGTCACCGCCATCGTGCTGGCCGCCGGCCGCTCGACGCGGATGGGCGGCCCCAACAAGCTGCTGGCTGAAATCGACGGCAAGAAGCTGGTGCGGATCGTCGCCGAGCAGGCCCTGGCCTCGAAAGCAACTGAGGTAATTGTTGTCACCGGTCACCAGGCCGATCTGGTCGAGCAGGCTTTGGAAGGCCTCAAGGTAACGTTCGCCCGCAACCCGGATTTCGCCGGTGGGCTGGCGTCGTCGGTGAAGGCCGGCATCGGCGCGGTGCCTGAAAATGCGGACGGCGCGGTCGTCTGTCTCGGCGACATGCCGCTGATCGATGCAAAGCTGATCGACAAGTTGATTGAGACCTTCGCGCCGGACCGTGGCCTTCTGATCGCGGTGCCCGTCAGCGAAGGCCGCCGCGGTAATCCCGTGCTGTGGTCGCGGCGCTTCTTCAAGGAACTGATGACGCTGGACGGCGATGTCGGTGCCCGGCATCTGATTGCCAAGCACACCGAGGCCGTGGCCGAGGTTCCGGTCGAGGGCAATAGCGCCTTCCTCGACATCGACACCCCGCAGGCACTGGAGGCCGCGCGGCGGGGGTAGCCGGTACAGGATGGGTAGAGCGCAGCGAAACCCATCACGCCGCTTGAGCACGTATTGATGGGTTTCGCTTCGCTCTACCCATCCTACAAACTACAAGACCTCCATTCACCAGTTTGAAACCCCCTCTGATTAGATTCTCCGTCGTTACCTCGGGGGAGGGGCTTTTGATCGTTTCGACCGTCGCGGCACAACGCCGCGCGTTGATCATTGTTGTGCTGACCTTGTTGCTGGGTGTCTCGGGCTTCATCACCAAGGCAAGGGCGGCGGGCGCATTCGCGGTAGGTAAATGCGGCGCATACGGCCAGGCCTATGACTATCCCGCCGAGTCAGCAGCGCGCGCCGCGGCGCTCAAGCAATGCAAGGGCAACTGCAAGGCCCTGACCATGAAGCGCGCCTGTGCGGCGCTCGCGGTCGACATGGCCAATCCGTGCGGCGCCCACGGCTATGCGGTCAAGCCCAGGATATCGAGTTCACTCAACGCAGCGACAAAGAAATGCTACGAATTCGGCGGCAGGGATTGCGTGATCCGCGCCTGGGCCTGCGACGCCAAGGGGTAATTCTGAATCGATAATTTTGTTATCGTCATTCCGGGGCGGCTCGCAGAGCCGAACCCGGAATCTCGAGATTCCGGGTCTGGTCCTTCGGACCATCCCGGAATGACGTCGCCACTCGGGAGAACTCATGCAATTCGACACCAAGATCGCGGTCGTGATCCGGACCGATCTCGAACCGTGGCAGAAACTCAACGTCGCTTCGTTCCTTGCCGGTGGCATCGCCGCCGCGTTTCCTGAATGCATCGGCGAGCCCTATGGCGACGCATCGGGCACGAAATATCTGTCGCTGATCGGCCAGCCGATCCTGATCTACGGCGCCGACCGTCCGGCACTTTCCCGCGCGCTCGAACGCGCGTTGACCAGGGGCGTCGCGCCCGCGGTCTATACCGAAGACATGTTCAAGACCACGCATGATGCCGCCAATCGCGAGGTGGTGAGGGCCGTGATCCGCGCCGAACTCAATCTCGTCGGGCTGGCGATGCGCGCCGAGCGCAAGGTGATCGACAAGATCGTCGACGGGCTCAAGTTCCACAGCTAGCGGTCCGACCGGACCACTCCAGGATGCCATGCGCCGTAAAACCCGGAAGTCGCCACCATTGCGTCTTTCAGGTTCCCCTCTTGTAACAAAAAGTTGATCAATTGTGTCAAAAAGACGGGGATATTTCTCAAAAGCGGCTTGATTTCTCGTTCCCTTGGACAGCAGCGCATTTGTTCAGTGGGGTGAAGAGATGACCGATCAGCAATTGGCTCTTCAGGCGATCAACGAGGCGCAACTCATACTTGAGGAATACCTTCGGCCCCTGCCGCAGAACAACGAGCGGATCCTCGACCGGTTGGTCGAAGTTCTCGAGCGACCCGATCTGGTGGTCGCCGTAAGCCGTTTGCAACGACAAGGTCTCGCCGTGCGACAATGAGCAAGCTCCCGTCGATCGCATTGGCCGCCACGCTCCTGTCCATCGGGATGCCGGATGCGCAGGCCAAGCAGCAATGCCGCGGCGCCGCGCCTTCCAATCCACACGGGGAGTGGTGGTCCTATCGTCTGATCGACGGACGGAAATGCTGGTACCAGGGCAAGCCCGGGCTTTCGAAGGCGCTGCTGGAATGGCCCAAAGTGGCATCCGCGCGACCCGTTTCCAGGGAAGAAGTTTCAAGCGAGAAAGTTTCAGACACTGTCACGGAGAAGCCCGGCAATCCGTTGGACGCGCAAGCACTGATGGACGCAGGTGCCCGTGCGCTGAGGGATTCGAATTCTTTCGAGACGCTGTGGCGCGAAAGAGTGGACCTGCAATAGGCGTTACCCGAAGGCACGTCGAGCGCGACAAGAAGTTCGTTTTGGAGACCTGTAGATCGCATCTTCAACCAGCGGATATTAGTAATGCGTACAGCTGCAGACTTTAATCTCTACTACGCTGCTCCCGACCCCTGGCATATTTCCCACGCGCGCTTCCGGGACAAGGTGCTGCGCCGATGCCTGAGGTCATTCATCCGGGGCAAATCCGTTCTCGAACTCGGTTGCGGTGAAGGCCACTTGACCCAGACCGTTTTTAGGAAAGCCCGATCCGTGGTTGGCATCGACATCAGCGATGTGGCGATTGCTCGCGCGACGTCGCTGAACCTGCCAAATGCCAAATTTGAAAGTGCCGATTTCCTGCAGGCGTCGTTCGAGGGCTATGACGTGATCGCTGCCATCGAATGCGTCAACTATCTGTCCCTGCCGGAGCGGGGAGCGTTCCTCGAGAAAGTTGCGCGAGAACACGCTGGCAAGATCCTTCTGCTTTCAGGTCCGATCGTGGACTACACGAGACACTTTGGTCACAGGCGATTGATGCACGAGTTCAAGACGCTCGGATTCACATCCCTCGGATTCTATAACCTTTCGGTTTATTGGCATCCGCCGTCGTCCAAAATAATCGCTAGCCTGATCAAGCTGCCGCTTGGACACATCCTGCTTGATTGGTTGCCGGAGTCGATGATCTACCAGAGGCTATATGCGCTTCGCGCACCGAAACGCGCCTGACCCAGACTCCGTCCCCGGCAATATTGGATAGTCAGAGCAGAGAGGGTATTCTGCGTCGGCCGCTGACGATCATCGGGCGGCGGAAATTCCGGGGGAGCCTGATCCGATTGATGAAGAGACTTTTGGCCATTTTGCTATTCTTGCCTCTGACTGCTAATTGCCCGGCAGCGCTGGCAGCCTCTCCTGCAGATCTTATTTCCGATTTCCGCCTCAAGCATGGCGAGGGACGCGTCACCATGGATTCGACGCTGAACCGCATTGCGCTCGATCAGGCAAAGGCGATGGCCGCGAGGGAAAAGCTCGACCACGAGGTCCTCGGATCCTTCAACTCGCGGGTCGCGCCCGCGCGAGCCGGGCGCGCTGCGGAAAACATCGCTTACGGCTATGATAGTTTTCAGAAGACGCTCGGCCAGTGGATAGACTCATCGGGCCATCGAAAGAATCTCCTGCTCCCCAAGGCTTCGCGTGTCGGCGTCGCCAGCGCGAAGAGTTCCAACTCGCGAACCTATTGGGCCATGGTGATAGCGGGCGACTATGAAAAGCCGGCGAGTGCCGCGCCGAAGAAGCCTGCCGCCGGGGCAAAGCAAAAGACAACCGTTCAATCCTGCCGCATCAAGATCCTCGGCGCCTGCTTCTGATCGGGGGAGCAGGCATCCGTCGCGGTATCGCAAGGCGCGGTCGCACGGTCGTAGCTTGCGGGCGATCTTGCAGCCAAGGCGCAAACGGCGAATACTCTTGCCTGTCGGTTTCCGGAGGGAAATCCGGCCACAAAAGCCCGGGAGCGGGCAACAGGGAGGAATACAATGGCGCGGGACGAGGGGAGTTCGGCGAACGGCAACACTTTGGGTGTCAGCCGACGCATATTTTTGGGCAGTTCAGGCCTAGCTGCGACGGGCGCTGTCATCGGCGGTGCGCTGCCGTTCTCTGGAAACGGCTTGGGAGTTCCGCAAGCCCATGCGCAGGCTGCTCCGGCCGCCGCGCCCGCCGCGGCGAAGGGACCGCAGTTCCTGAAATTCCCCGGCAAGAACGAAGGGCTCGTCGTGCTCGGCGAAAAGCCGCTGGTGGCCGAGACGCCCGAAAGCCTGCTCGATGACGAGACCACGCCGATCGAGAAATTCTACATCCGTAACAACGGGCAAATCCCCGAAGAGACGAAGAATCCCGACGCCTGGAAGATCACCATCGACGGCGAGGTCAACAACAAGATCGAGATCACGCTCGGCGAACTGAAATCCAAATACAAGCCGGTGACGCGGCGCATGGTGCTGGAGTGCGGCGGCAACGGACGTGCGGGCTTCTCGCCGCCGGCGCGCGGCAACCAGTGGACCAACGGCGGCGCGGGTTGCGCCGAATGGACCGGCGTGCCGCTCGCCGACGTGCTGAAGAAGGCCGGCCTGAAGCCGAGCGCGAAATACACGGCGCATTATTCTGCCGATCTGCATCTGTCGGGCGACGCGAGCAAGCCGAGCATCTCGCGCGGCGTGCGCATCGAGAAGGCGATGGACCCGAACACGCTGATCGTGTGGGGCATGAACGGCCAGCCGTTGCCGAACATCCATGGCGGACCGGTGCGCCTGGTGGTGCCGGGCTGGGCAGGCTCGGCGTCGCAGAAATGGCTGACGCGCATCACCATCCGCGACAAGGAGCATGACGGCCCTGGCATGACGGAGTTTTCCTATCGCACCGCCATCAAGCCGATGGTGCCGGGCGGCAAGGGCGATCCGGCGAATTTCAGGATTCTGGAATCGATGCCGGTGCGCTCGATCATCAGCAACCCCGCGAACGGCGCCAAGTTCGCGGCGGGCACCAAGGAGCTGAAACTGCGCGGTGCATCCTGGGCCGGAGATCTCACGGTCAGGCAGGTGGATGTCTCGACCGATTTCGGCGCGAGCTGGCAGCGGGCCAAGCTGGAAAAGCCGAAGAACAAGTACGACTGGCAGCGTTGGACCGCGACCGTGAAGCTGCCTTCCGATGGCTATTTCGAAATCTGGGCGCGCGCCGCCGATTCAAAAGGCGCTATGCAACCGCATCAGGCGGGCTTCTGGAATCCGCAAGGCTATGGCGGCAACGCCATGCATCGCGTCGCGGTGCTGGTGGGATGATGCAGCGTCTCGCGTGGATCGCAATGGCCGGACTGCTGTGGGTCGCGCCGGCCATTGCGCAAACGACCTTCACACCACGCGACGAAAGCCCGGAGGAGTTCGCGGCCGGCGCGGGCCGCGATGAAACCTTCTATGCGTGCACTGCCTGCCACGGGTTCAAGCTGGTGGCGCAGCAGGGCATGACGCGCGTGCAATGGGAGGATTCGATCAACCTGATGGTCCGCCGCCACAACATGCCGCCGCTCGACGACAAGGACCGCGACACCGTGCTGAACTATCTCGAGGCGGCCTATCCGCCCCGCGCGCCGGCGGCCCGCGGAGGCTGGGTTAATCCGTTTGCCAAGTGAGTGAATTGCAGGCGCGCCGGCAAAGCCGGCGCACCTGGTTCGATGCTGTCAGTTCCGGACCTGGGCGCGCGCAACCTGCACGCCTGCCTTGCGGCGCTGCGCCGAAGCGGTCTTCTTGGCCTTTTGATCGGCCCGCGCAGCCACCCGGTTGCTCTTCTTCACATGCGCTTCCGCGTGCTGAGCTTTCGCTCCGCCACGGCGCGAGGCATATTCCTTGCCGTCGATCGGCGCCACATGCGGCGGGTCTCGATCGAGATACGGTCGCCCGATGCCGTACTGCTTGCCGTTCGCATCGATCCATTTCCACAGGGCTTCGGTGGAAACCCATCGCTCCGCCTTTGTCCTGCCCTTGACGCTTACGACATCAGCAGCAACTCCGTGGCCATAGCCGCCGCGGAAGCTGCCGCCATGATATGATCTGTCGCTCGCCGCCTTGAGGCCGCTGGCGATCGATTGACGGTAGTCATCGCGGAACGCACTGGTGATGCCGGGTGATAGCCCGGCCTGCTCTGCTGCATAGAGCGTATGGAAGAGTTTCAGCTTGAAGCTCCGGTCCATACCTCCGATCACGTATTCCATCATCGGCATGCCGATTTTCGCCGCGGCGTGCGGATCTTTCCAGGTGAAGTCCTGCGGCACGAGCTTGGTGAAGGTCCTGGTGACGACCTTGGTGACCGTGATCGTCTTTTTCTTCTTCTTGACTTTGACCTGGACCGTTACCTTCCGCCGCTCCTGCACCTTCATGGTGTCCTGCTTGAGTGTCCGCTCGTAGAGCGCCCACAGGTATCGGTCGATGCAGATGTCCACCACCAGGCACTCGTCGACGATTTCGAGGGGACTGACCACTGCCGGGATCACCGCAGCGTCCTCGCCCTCGTCTGGCAACAGGTCAGACGGGTTCACTGTCGCCACCTGCATGGCCGGCATTTCAGGCGGCAGTACCGGCGACGGATCGGGCGATACCAGTTCGACAATCGCTGCCGGATCAGCCGAAGCCACCACCGTCTTTTCGGCGGCCGGTTTTGTCATCGGTTCGGCGATCGAGGCCACGTTGGCGGTGACGACGGCAGCGTTGCTCATCGCCTGCGGTTTGAGCGCGCGTTGTTCAGCGATGACAGGTGGTGAGTGGCGAACCTCGACCGGCAGGGCGCCGGCGGCGTTCTCGATGCGGGCCGAACCGACGCCCGCAAGCCCGGCGATGACCCAGCCCGAGAGCACGGCGGTTCCGCACAGTAGCGACGTCACCAGCGCAATTCGCTGCGGGTTCTTCATCCTGTTGCCTCCAAAGACTCAACCGGAGTCGCACTGCACAGCCCAGCATGCGACGAGGCTGATCTTTCGGATCAATACGGAATCGCGCAATGGCGCAAAGTGATGGGGTGTCTACTTTTTCAGGAACTGTCGCCGGATTGCAACGGATTGGAACTTGGGAGTCGATGGTTAAAGGAAGCGGGTCGAGACAAGAATCGTTCATCCTCGATGATCAGTCATCAGAGCTGGTGAGAGCTGTCCGACGGTTTTTTTCTAGGCGCTGCGACCCGGCGGCAGCACGACGACGATACCGCCTGGCTTCACGCGATTGACGAGATCGATGACATCCTCGTTGGTCATGCGGATGCAGCCGGATGAGATGGCATGGCCGATATATTCCGGCTGATTGGTGCCGTGGATGCGATAAAGCGTGTCCTTGTTGCCCTGGTAAAGGTAGATCGCCCGCGCGCCGAGCGGATTTGCCGGACCTCCGGCGACGCGTTTCGGGTAGGGGCCGAGCCGCTCCTGGATCTCCTCCGTCGGAATCCAGTCCGGCCATTCAGCGGTCTTGCCAATCGTGGCGACGCCGGACCAGGCCAGCGCTTCCTCGCCTACGGTCACGCCGTAGCGCACCGCTTTGCCGCCCGGCATGACGTAATACAGAAAGCGTGCATTGGTATCGACCAGGATCGTGCCCGGCTGCTCCTTGCGCGTGTAGTCGACGATATGCCGGCGATAGGTCTCCGGGATGCTCGCCTGCGCGTAAGGCGCGCGGGCCAGCAACTGGCGATCCCTCGATGACAAATTGGCATTGGACGTCGGTGAGAGCGTGGCTTGCATACAGCCGCCCAGGGCAGAACCGAGCAGCCCCACGAGCAGTAACGCCATTCCGGACTTCGGCACAGCGAGTCCTCCCCAAAGCGCTAGATTGGGTCATCTGCTGCTCAAATAGTGCAGAAATAATGGCAACGATGGAAACAACCCGGCGATATCGAGGTCGGGGGTAGTTGCTTGGGCGTCGCTCCGGTTGGCCAGCTGCGCGCTAATCTCGGTTGTTAAGTATCGGCTGGCCTGGTGCGCGGTCGAGGGGCGGGTGAGGCCTGGCGAGGCCCGTCGTACCGGGCGGGCTCGCGTTGCTGGCCGTTCTGGTGTCGATTCGCTCCACCGTCGTGATCAGTGCCGCAAACATTGCGACGATGACTGCGACAGCGAAAAGTACGACCGCGGTACGGTGACCGTTCGGCTCGTTGCTCATGAGGGAGCCTCCACGCTGGAGTGGAAACGTCATTCGGCCTGCAAGGTTCCAGGCCGTACAGCCGGCCAAGGAGGGGCCCGCGATTAGGCACTCCAACTCGTCGTCCCGCGGCCTGCGGAGGATCAACTCTCCAGCGTAAATCCAACCCGCAGGGTGACCTGGTAGTGACGGACTGTGCCGCCTTCGATGTGGCCTCTGGTTTGCACGACCTCGAACCACTTCATGTCGCGAATGGTCTTCGATGCGCGGGTGATCGCGTTCTGAATCGCGTCCTCGATGCTTTTCTCCGAAGATCCGACGAGCTCCAGGATCTTGTAGACGTGGTCTTTCATTTCGATGGTATTCGGCATGACGAACCTCCGTTGTTGATGTCAGTGAGCGATCCAGGGCTTTCTCTCCCGCCGCAAAGCTTCGATCCGATCGAGTGCCAAGTCCAGTCCGCGTCGAATGCATGGCGGGGAAGTGCGGCCTCGATCTGCCAACGCCGGCGCACGCGAATAGGTTGCCGCGGCAGATCGCGATACCGTATCCGCCTTGCGAGCGCAGCGGAGCAATCCATCTCGCGGCACGGAGAGAATGGATTGCTTTGCTGCGCTCGCAATGACGCGGACAAGCCGCAGCACAATCGATACCCCGCGTTCGTGGGGTGCAACGATCCCGAAGGCTCGCGCAAAATCCTCGCACCGGCTTCGGTCGCTGTGGGGTCACGCCCATGTGAAAGCCCGGCTCGGCCCATCGCTATTGACTGTGACTGACCGGTCAGTCATAAATTAAGAATGACAAACGAAACTGCCAAAAGCCCCAGGAAATCCGCCGCGAAGCCGGCCAATCGCCGTCTTTCGGCCAAGCCATCGGCTGGCCCGGCGCCGGCGTCCAAGCCCGCCGCCAACCGCGCCGAGCGCGCGGCCGAGCGGCGGGGGGCCATCATCGAGGCGGCGATGGACGAATTCATCGCGCGCGGGTTCGCGGCGACACGGCTCGACGACGTCGCCAAACGTGCCGGTGTCGCCAAGGGCACGATCTACCTGCACTTCAAGGACAAGGAATCGATGTTCGAGGAACTGATCCGCACAGCCATCGTGCCGCTGGTCGTGCGCCTCAGCTCATCGCCGCCACCGCCGGGCGCATCGGTCCGCGACATGGTCGAGGGTTTTGCGGAAAACTTCATCAAGGAAGTGGCGACGACGCGGCGCGGCGACATCGTGCGCCTGGTCGTGGCCGAGGGGCCGCGATTTCCTGCCGTGGCTGACTTTTACTACCGCGAAGTGGTGTCGAGAGGACTCGCCGGCATGCGTGCGCTGATCGAGCTCGGCATCGCACGCGGCGAGATCAAGCAGAAGAACCTGGCGCGCTTTCCGCAGATCCTGGTGGCGCCTGCGATGATCGCCGTGATCTGGCAGAGCCTTTTCAGCAAACACGCGCCGCTCGATGCGCTCGAAATGTTTCGCGTGCATCTCGATCTGATTTTCGGCGAACGGAGCACGACATGACCTCGTCGCGGACGATAACGCTAGTGGCGGCGTTGGCGCTGGCCGTAACGCTGGGCGGTTGCAAGGAACGCAGGGATCCGGGTTTTCAGGGCTGGGTAGAGGCCGACATGATCTTCGTCAGCCCGGATGAGAGCGGTCGCATCATCAAGCTCAATGTGCGCGAGGGCGACGAGGTGAAGCCCGGCGATCCGCTCTATTCGGTCGACGACGATCTGCAGCAGGCGGACCTCAACCAGAACAAGGCGACGCTTGCCAATGCGCAGCAGACCTATGATCGTGCGGCGTCGCTCAGCAAGACCGGCTCCGGTACGCAGGCCGCACTCGACTCGGCGGTCTCGGCGCTGCGCGTCGCGGAAGCGCGTGTCAACACCTCGCAGACCCGGCTGGCGCGGCGCGGCGGCTTTGCGCCGGTCGGCGGCACGATCCAGCAGATCTATTTCCGCGAGGGCGAGATGGTACCGGCGCAGCGGCCGGTCCTGTCGATCATGCCGCCCGGCAACATGAAGCTGCGCTTCTTCGTGCCGGAGGCGGAGTTGCCAAAACTTTCGATCGGCGACGAAGTGAAAGTGACCTGTGACAATTGCGCGGCCGATCTCACGGCGAAGATCTATTTCATCGCGACTTCTGCTGAATACACCCCGCCTGTCATTTACAGCCTCGATGAGCGCAACAAGCTGGTCTATCTGATCCAGGCACGACCGAGCCGGCCGGATAGTTTGCGGGTCGGCCAGCCGATCAGCGTGTTTCTGAATCCCCGGACTCCAGTGGCAGACAAGCGATGAATGCCGCACCTGCATCAGCGCCCGACATCGCGATCAATGTCGAGGGCCTCTCGAAGTCATTTGGCAGCCACAAGGTCGTCAGTGACCTCTCGATGCAGGTGAAGCGCGGTTCGATCTACGGCTTCCTCGGCCCGAACGGTTCCGGCAAGACTACGACCATCCGGATGCTGTGCGGCCTGCTGACGCCGGATGCCGGCGAGGGAACCTGCCTCGGCTACGACATCCGTCGCGACGCCGACAAGATCAAGCGCCAGGTCGGCTACATGACGCAGCGCTTCAGCCTGTACCAGGATCTTTCGGTGCGGGAGAACCTCGAGTTCGTCGCGCGGCTTTACGGCATGCGCGACGCACGCGGCGCGGCGCGCGACATGATCCAGCGGATCGGCCTCAACGGCCGCGAGGAGCAACTGGCCGGCGAACTCTCCGGCGGCTGGAAGCAGCGGCTGGCGCTCGGCGCCTGCACGCTGCCCAATCCGAAATTATTGCTGCTGGACGAGCCGACCGCCGGCGTCGATCCCAAGGCGCGGCGCGATTTCTGGAACGAGATTCACGCGCTCGCCGCCGAAGGACTGACCGTGCTGGTCTCGACCCACTACATGGACGAGGCCGAGCGCTGTCACGAAATCGCCTATATCGCCTACGGCCATTTGCTCGCGCACGGCACCGTCGACGAGGTGATCGCGAAATCGGCGCTGTCGACCTGGACTGTGACGGGCGGCGATCTCAACGCCCTGGCGACGGAGCTCGCAGGTCGACCGGGCGTCGACATGGTGGCGCCGTTCGGCACCAGCCTGCACGTCTCCGGCCGGGACAAATCCACGCTCGAAGCGACCATCGCGCCCTATCGCAACAAGGGCGGATGGCAGTGGCAGGATAGCGAACCGTCGCTGGAGGACGTGTTCATCGATCTCATGACCCGCTCAAAGGATAATTTCCAATGAGCGCCGTCGAAGGGACCAGCCAGGATCCGGCGTGCCGGAACCACGCTTCGGCTTCTGGCGGCGCAGCTATGCGATGCTGGTCAAGGAATTCATCCAGCTCCGCCGCGACCGCGTTTCATTCGCGATGATCGTGATGATCCCGGTCATGCAGTTGCTGTTGTTCGGCTATGCCATCAACACCACGCCCCGCCATCTGCCGACGGCGGTGTTGGTCCAGGAGGAGAGCGACCTGGCACGTTCGGTGCTGAAGGCGCTGGAGAATACCAGCTACTTCCGCTTCACGCGCGAGGTGCACAGCGTCGCGGAGTTCGACGATCTCCTGCAGTCCGGCAAGGTGCTGTTCGGGGTCGAGATCCCGCGCGGCTTCGAGCGCGCGGTGCGGCGCGGCGACAAGCCGGCGCTGCTGGTCGCGGCGGATGCGACCGATCCGGTGGCCGCCGGTTCTGCGCTCGGTTCTCTCGGCATGGTGGTGCAGACGGCGCTGGCGCACGACCTTCACATCGGCGATCCGCCCCAGATGCCCTTCGAGATCAGGGCGCACGCCCGCTACAACCCGGCCGCCGAGTCGCGGCTCAACATCGTGCCCGGCCTGGTCGGCACCATCCTGACCATGACCATGCTGATCTTCACCGCGCTCTCGGTGACGCGCGAGATCGAGCGCGGCACCATGGAGAGCCTGCTCTCGATGCCGATCCGGCCTGTCGAAGTCATGTTCGGCAAGATCATTCCCTACGTGCTGGTTGGGTTCATCCAGGCCTCGCTCATCATCGGCATCGGCGTGGGCCTGTTCGGGGTGCCGATCCTCGGCAGCATGGTGATGCTGGCGCTGCTGACGACGCTGTTCATCACCACCAATTTGTCGATCGGCTACACGTTCTCGACCATCGTGCAGAACCAATTGCAGGCGATGCAGCTGTCGATGATGTTCTTCCTGCCGAGCATTCTGTTGTCCGGCTTCATGTTTCCGTTCGCGGGCATGCCGGTCTGGGCGCAGTATCTCGGCGAAGTCCTGCCGCTGACGCATTACATCCGCATCGTCCGCGCCATCATGCTGAAGGGCGCGACCATCCAGAACCTGCAGTACGACACGATTGCACTCATTGCACTGATGTTATTTGCGATGACGATCGCGGTGACGCGCTTCCGTCGCACGCTCGATTGAGGCATATAGTCACCATCCTATCAGCGTCATTCCGGGTTCGCTTCGCGGAATGACAAGGGGCGACAATGCTCGGTTTGCGGGGCAGCAAGAAAGATGAACAGGAGCCGCCGGTGCCGGATGACTTCCGGCGCGCGTTGACGCAGGAGGTGATGGGGACCGAGTTGCTCCGCATCAAGGTGCTGATTGCCACTGCGGTGGTGCTCTGCGTCATGGTGACCATCGTCTACTTCTTCGCGACCGAGGCGGTCAGCCGGGTCTGGCACGGCAATCTGACGCCGCTCTATCTTTACTCCATTATCGGCCCGTTCGTTCTGTTCGAATGGTGGGTGCACAGCGCTATCCAGCGGCACATGCGGCTGGGGCTCGACCTGCCGCTGTACCGGCGCTATATCGGCGCCCTGATCGAGACGTCGTTGCCGACGATCGCGCTGGCCGTGCACATCGACAGCATGGGATCGGTGGCGGCGCTCGGCTTCGTCGCGCCGATGATCTATTTCATCTTCATCATCCTCTCGACGCTGCGGCTGGACTTCTGGCTCTCCACCTTTACCGGCGCGGTAGCCGCCGTGCAGCTGTTTTGCATGGCGATGTTCTATCATTCGGACACCGGCGCCGATGTCGAGCCCAGCTTGTTCTACCATGCCGCGCGCAGCCTGATCGTGCTGGTCTGCGGCGTGCTCGCCGGCGCGGTCGGCCATCAGTTGCGGCGACAGTTCGAGGCAAGCATCATGGCGGCGACCGCGCGCGACCGCATCACCAATCTGTTCGGCCAGCACGTCTCGCCGCAGGTGGTCGAACGCCTGATGGCCGAGGGCACCAGGACCGACAGCGACATTCGCCGCGTCGCCGTCATGTTCGTCGATTTCCGCAGCTTCACCGCCGGGGCGCGCAGCCGCACGCCGCAGGAAGTGGTGGACCGGCTCGACGGCGCCTTTGCCATCCTGGTCGACATCCTCGACCGCCACGGCGGCATCGTGAACAAGTTTCTCGGCGACGGATTCCTGGCGCTGTTCGGTGCGCCGCTCGAAGCGCCGGATCCGGCGCACCGCGCGGTCGCTGCGGCGCGCGAAATGCTGGAAGCCAATGCGCGGATCAACGAAGCGACGAGCTGGCCGCTGCGCATCGGCATCGGCATTCACCTCGGCGAAGTGGTCGCCGGCAGCATCGGCTCGCCGCGCCGCAAGGAATACACCGTGATCGGCGACACCGTGAACTTCGCCTCGCGGCTGGAGGCGCTCAACAAGGATTTCAATTCGCAGTTCCTGATCTCGGCGGCGGTTCGCGATGCGCTGGGCGAGGCGGGCGGGGACGCCGTTTCGCTCGGCGAGGTCGAGATAAGGGGCTATGAGCAGCCGATGGCCGTTTGGCGTTTGGGATAGAGGGATATCGAAATGCAGCGTCGTTATGTCACCGTGGACGTTTTCACCGACCGTGCCTTTGGCGGCAATCCGCTCGGCGTTGTGCTCGATGCCGGCGGACTCTCCACGGCGCAGATGCAGGCGATCGCGAGAGAATTCAATTACTCGGAGACGACCTTCGTATTGCCGCCGGCCGACAAGGCGAACGATGCGCAGGTGCGCATTTTCACCGTGAACCGGGAAATACCCTTCGCCGGTCATCCCAATGTCGGCACCGCCTTCGTGCTGGCGACGCTTGCGGCAAAACCACCGGTGCGGCTGTTGTTCGAGGAGGGGGCAGGGCTCGTGCCGGTCGAGATCGTGACCGAGCAGGGCAGGGTCGTCAGCACTGAATTCACCGCGCCGCAAACTTTGAAGAGAATGTCGCAAGTCAGCGCCGAGCAGGCGGCAGCGCTGCTTTCGCTCACCGCAAGCGATGTGCGAACCGATCGGCACCTGCCGCAGGTCATCTCGGTCGGGTTGTCGTTCATCGCAGTTGAACTTGCCTCGCGCGATGCGCTGCGGCGCGCGAAGCCGGACGCGGCGGCGTTCGAGCGGACGTTTCCATGCGACGGCAGCGATGCAGTCTATTTTTATACGAAAGACGTGGCGGAGAGTGAGAAGCCGTGCGACCTGCAGGCGCGGATGTTTCACCCGGGCGCAAGCGGGCTGTCCGAGGACCCCGCAACCGGCAGCGCGACGGCGGCGGCAGCAGCGCTGCTCGCTGATCTCGACGACATGAGAGATGGCGAACTGAAATTGAAGCTCGGGCAGGGCGTCGACATGGGCCGGCCGAGTCTGCTGCTGACGCGCGTGCGCAAGAAGAACGGCGCGATCGAATCCATCCATGTCGGCGGTGGGTCCGTGAAGATGATGGAGGGGACGTTCTGGCTGGCGGGAGAGGAGTGATTCTTCGTCATTCCGCGGCGCGCCAAATTGGCGCGAACCCGGAATCCATATTGCCATCTGCTTCGCGGCTCGATGGATTCCGCGCTCGCGCTTCGCGCGCCCCGGAATGACGACTACACCTGCGGAGCCACCAGGTTCTCCACCCTCACGCCGTCACGCTCCTCGATGGTATCGGCGATCCATTGCCGGTGGCAATGGGCGTGGTCGCGCTCGTAGCAGAGGATACACACCGGGCCGGATTTTTTCACCAGCGCCGACAGCTCGTCGAGTTCTTCTCTCGCCTGAGCGGTCTTCAGGTGCGCCGAATAGATCTTGTGCAGCAGGCCAAATTTGCCGCTGCGCGCGGCCTCGCGGCCGCTCTTCGGCGTGCCCAGTCCCTTGAGGTGCAGATAGGCGATGCCCCGCTCATCGAGGCCGGCCGCAAGCTGGTTCTTGGAAAAGCCGGGCCGCCGCGAGGAGGCAACCGCACGCACGTCCACCAGCAGCTTGACGCCGGCGCTTTCCAGTTCGTCGAGCACCGCTTTGGAGGGCGTCTGCTCATAGCCGATGGTAAAGAGGCGTTTCTTGCGGGCCATTCCGAACCGTCCGGACTTTTTGTCGTTGCGGAAGGCTACTTCAGCGCCGGACCGACTGCCACACCGGCGTTGCCGCCGGGGACGGCATGCCGCATAGTCGCGGAAAAGAGCCAACCAATGGCTTCAGTGCCTAATACAGCCTAAGGGGGAAACAGCAAATGGGTCGATTTGGTCGCTCGTTCGCATGGCTGCTCGCGCTTTGCGTATGCGGCGTTGGCGCTGCGCAGGCACAGACCGGCTACCCCGACCGGCCGGTGAAGATCATCGTCCCGATCGGTCCCGGCGGCAGTTATGATCTGGTTGGTCGCCAATTGGCGGACGCCTTATCGAAGCGGATGGGGCAGGCCTTTGTCGTCGAGAACAAGCCGGGCGCCGGCACTGTGGTCGGCACGCAGGCTGCGAGCCAGAGCGAGCCGGACGGCTACACGCTGGTCGTCGGAGGCCTCTCCAACATGGCCTTCAATTCGGCACTTTATTCAAAGCTCGGCTACGATCCTCTGAAGGACTTTGTGCCGGTCGCCCTGATCTACAAATTCGGTTACGTGATGGTCGGCCGCAAGGATCTGCCGCATGGCAAGTTGCAGGACATCATCGCGGCTGCGAAGGCCAGTCCCGGGTCGATCTCGGTAGCGACCGCAGGCGTTGGCACTGGTCAGCAACTGGTGGCGGCGGCGTTCATGAAGGCCGCCGGCGTCAAATTTCAGGAGATACCTTACAAAGGTTCGCCGCCGGCCTTCACTGATCTGCTCGCGGGCCGCATCGACCTGTTTTTCGACTCGATGGCGGCGGGGCTGCCTTACGTGCAGTCTGGGCAAGCCAAAGGCATCGCGGTGCTGTCGTCGAAGCGGAGTCCGTTGGCGCCTGACGTGCCGACGATGTCGGAGGCGGGCGTGCCGGGTCTCGATGTCGATTCCTGGCTCGGGATTTTCACCCCGTCGAAGACGCCGCCGGAAGTTATCACGCGGCTGCGCAGGGATATCCGCGCCTCGCTGCCCGAACTCAAGGAGCGTTTCGAGAAGAGCGGCGGCGAGGTGTGGGATCTGCCGGACGACAAGCTCGATGCTTTCGTCGCGTCCGAATACGAGAGCTGGACGAAACTGATCCGCGAAGCCGGCATCAAGCTCGACTGAAGTTACTTCACCCGCTCGATCAGTTCCATCGCGCCGGCCGGCGCGCGCACCTTGCCCTCGTGGATCACATAGGCGAACACGTCGCGCGGCATCTTCTTCGGCTTGGTCTTGTCGACGCGCGGCAGATCGTCGGGTTCGCCACCCGCGGCCCAGGCCTGAAACCGCGCAGCCCAGGCGTCGAGCTGCTTCGGCGGATAGCAGGTCTTGAGCTCGTCATTGCCCTTCTGCAGCCGCGCATAGACGAAGTCGCTGACGACGTCGGCAATCGCCGGATATTTGCCGTGCTCGGCGTACACCACTGGCGTTTCGAACTTTCGCAGCAGGGCGATGAAATCGGGCACGCAAAAGCTGTCGTGCCGCACCTCGACCACGTGACGCAGCGCGCGTCCCTCGAGCTTGCGCGGCAGCAGTTCAAGGAATTTGCCGAAATCCGCCTCGTCGAACTTCTTGGTCGGCGCGAACTGCCATAGCACCGGGCCTAGCCGGTCGCCGAGTTCGAGCACGCCGGAATCATAGAATCGTTTCACGGAATCGCCGGCCTCCGCCAGCGCCCGGCGGTTGGTGGCGAAGCGCGGCCCTTTCAACGAGAACACAAAACCATCGGGCACCTCGCGCGCCCATTTGCGAAAACTCTCGGGCTTCTGCGAGCCGTAATAGGTTCCGTTGATCTCGATCGAAGTCAGCTTCGACGCGGCGTAGGACAGCTCCTTCGCCTGTGTCAGTTTCTCCGGATAGAACACCCCGCGCCACGGCTCGAAGGTCCAGCCGCCAATGCCGATGTAGATATTGCCGCCACTCTTGGCGGCTGATTTTGCAGGCTTGCTCACGGGAAGACTCGCGGACGGTGGAGGAGGGCGTTTGCGGATATGTTAGCCAAGTCAGCCCTGATTGGCGAGCTGCCGCAACGGGCGCCGCCGAGCGTTCTTGCACGGCGGGCGCTGGTCAGTCGATCCCAGGCATTGTCAGATATCGATAGGGAAACTCGCGAGAGCCGGCGCGTCCTGCGTTCGTGCCTACGCCATGCCGGTTCCCGCGACGCCTCAGGACTTGCCGCGCGTTTCCCGCGTTTTGCCGACCAGACCCTGCAGGGGCTGGAAGGTTTGCCGGGCAAGCTTGTTGTGGAGCTCGCAGATCTTCTGCGACTCGGTGACGGACGTCTCGTAGGCCCGCTTCACAAATTCGGTGTGAACCGACATTGCCTTTTCGAGCGACCGGGCGCTGCTCAACTGCTCGAAAAACGAACCGAACTCCTCGAACGATTTCCTGGTGTAGTCGCGATAGGCGTTCGCGATGGTCTGCAGGCTCACGGGTGAGAGTTCGGCCGTCGCAGGTTCGGTCGCCACAGGCACCGGCTTAACTGGTTCGGCGATTGCCGCTTCCGCGCGTGCAGGTTCGGCTACTACAGGTTCGACCGTTGCAGGTTCGATTGTTGCAGTTTCGACCGTTGCCGGTTCGACGGGCGAGGGCGCGGCTGCAGGCGGCGGCTCGGGCGTCGCAGCAGCGGCAGCAACCGGCTCGGCAGCAACCGGTTCGGCAACAACGGGCTCGTCGACGGCCGGCGGCGGCTCGTCCACCTTCGGGGTCTCGGCGTGAACCGGCTCGCGCTGCAGCGGTTGATCCTGTTCCGGGCTTTGCACCTGGACCGGGGCGGGGATCTCTTGCGGGGCCGGCGCCTTCCTGGCAGCCGTCTTTTTGCTCTCGCCCTTCTTGCTTTCCGCCTTCTTGCTTTCCCCCTTCCGGCTGCGCCGTCCGGATTTCCCGGCCGGTTTGCCCTCGTCTGTATTCGACATTCTTGTCCCCTGTTCCAATGTCAAACCATATGGCAAGACTCTGCCACGTTTACGATGCAATAGCGGTTCTTGCTTGTCGGTTGCATGGCACTGGCGTGGTGACATTTTGAAGCGCCACGCCGACGCCCCGTTGTATCGATTGCGTCCTTGGCCGCTATTCCTCCTGGACTCTTTTCCATGATATTAGTTCCCGATCAGGCGAGGGGACAATCTGGTATGAATTCTCAGTCGATAGCCGGTATTTTGGGAGCGATCGTCGCGTCGATTGTGCTGGTGGCTGCGATCGTTTTCGGGCCGATCGGGCAGTTCGGAAAGCCCGCCAAGCCGGCCAGCGTTCAGCCGGCGCAAGCGGTGCAGCAGGCCCCCGCTGCGCCCGCGCCCCGGGGGCCGGTGATTCGGGAAGTGCCAAACTAGTTGTCCGGCCGATCCGGGCTCCTCTTGCGGAATACGTCTGGCGTTCCTATCTAGCTTCTAACGGCGACGTTGATGCTTCAAGGCTCCGGCGCTGGGACGACCATGAATAGTTTGGCAGCGCCGGATGTACGCGCGCCTCTGTTCGTGGTCGTTGGCATTTTGGGGGCTGTTTTGGCCCCGTTATCCCCACTAACTGTCAGTTCCAACGCTCGCCTTGGCATGTCCGGCGGCGGCGGATATACCGCTGCCCACCATGAATGACACCAGCCAACCGGGGACCGAAGCCCTGTCGCAGGCCGCCGGTTTGCCGCAGCTTTCCGTCGTCGTCCCGACCTTCAACGAACGCGAGAATGTGACGGTTCTTTACCGAAGGCTGGATGCGACGCTGGCCGGCATCCCCTGGGAAGTCGTCTTTGTCGATGACAATTCCCCTGACGGTACCTGGGAAGTGGTGCGGGCTCTGGCACGGAAGGACCCGCGGGTTCGCTGCATCCGCCGGATCGGGCGGCGCGGCCTTTCCGGGGCTTGCATCGAAGGCATCCTGGCGTCGAGCGCGCCCTATGCGGCGGTCATGGACGCCGACCTGCAGCACGACGAAACGCAACTGCCGAAGATGGTCGGTCTTCTGCAAGGCGGCGAGGCGGAACTCGTGGTCGGCAGCCGCTATATCGAAGGCGGCAGCGCCGACAGCTTCAACAAGCAACGCGCCGGCATCAGCGCGCTGGCAACGGAAGTTGCCAGGCGCGTACTGAAGGTCGAGGTCGCCGACCCCATGAGCGGCTTCTTCATGATCCGACGCGACCGCTTCGAGCAACTGGCGCCGCAGCTCTCCACCCAGGGCTTCAAGATCCTGCTCGATATCGTGGCGACCGCGGAGGGCAAGCTGCGGACGATCGAAATTCCCTTCACTTTCGGCTCTCGCCAGCATGGCGAGAGCAAGCTCGATTCCATGGTGGCGCTGGACTTCCTCGGCCTGGTGCTGGCGAAGCTGACGCACGACGTGGTGTCGCTGCGGTTCCTGATGTTCGCGATGGTCGGAGGCACCGGCCTCGTGGTGCATCTGGCGACGCTGTTCATCGCGCACGAAATCTTCAACGAACCATTTGCGGAAGCGCAAGCTGCCGGCGCGCTGGTCGCCATGACCAGCAACTTCATCCTGAACAATTTTCTCACCTATCGCGACCAGCGGCTGAAGGGCTTTGCAATCCTGCGCGGGCTGTTGCTGTTCTATCTGGTCTGCGGTGTCGGCCTGCTCGCTAACGTAGGCGTAGCGTTCTCGGTGTTCGAGCAGGAGCCGATCTGGTGGCTCGCGGGGCTTGCCGGCGCGCTGATGGGCGTGGTCTGGAACTACGCGATGTCGGGAATGTTCGTCTGGCGCAAGCGGTGACCGACCAATGAAACCGGACGAGGCGCGGCTTGGCCTCAAGACGGCGCTGGCGATCCTGGCGCTGGTCGCGCTGCGCCTGATCGCTGCCGCCTGGACGCCGATCACCTTCGACGAAGCCTATTACTGGATGTGGTCGAAGCATCTCGCTGGCGGTTACTACGATCATCCGCCGATGGTCGCCGTGGTGATCCGGCTCGGGACCTTGCTTGCTGATGATACCGAGTTGGGAGTGCGGCTGGTGTCGATCCTGCTGGCATTGCCGATGAGCTGGGCGGTGTACCAGGCGACGCTGATCCTGTTCGGCGACAGGCGGGTCGCCTCGACGGCGACGCTTCTGCTGAACGTCACGCTGATGGCGGCCGTGGGCACCATGATCGTGACGCCGGACGCGCCGCTCTTGGTGGCTTCGAGCTTGCTGCTGTTCGCGCTCGCCAAGGTCATGCAGACCGGACACGGCGCGTGGTGGCTGGCGGTCGGCGCGGCGGCCGGTTGCGCGATGCTGTCGAAATACACCGCGCTGTTCTTTGGACCGGCGATCCTGATCTGGGTGGCGGTCGTCCCCAGATTGAGGCACTGGCTGGTTTCGCCGTGGCTCTACCTCGGCGGCCTCGTCGCGTTCCTGCTGTTTGCGCCGGTCATCTGGTGGAATGCCGATCACGGCTGGGTTTCCTTCATCAAGCAGATGGGCCGGGCCCGGATCGAGGACTTCCGCCCGGTCTTCATTGCCGAACTGATCCCGACGCAGATTGCGTTCGCCACGCCGCTGGTGTGGATCCTCGGCGCGATGGGGCTTTACGCGCTGTTGCGCCGTCGCGCCGGGACGCTGCCGGCGCGCGTGCTCGTCAGCACGATGTTCTGGACCATCGTCGCGTATTTCGTCTGGCATTCGCTGCATGCCCGCGTCGAGGCCAACTGGTTTGCACCGGTCTATCCGGCGTTCGCCGTGGCTGCTGCGGTCGCCGCCCATCTCGTGCAGTGGCAACCGCGTCCGCAGCGCGCGGTTGACTTCTGCCGGCGCTGGGCCGTGCCGTCGGGCGTAGTGATGTTCGTCCTGTTGCTCGTGCAGGCCAATACTGGTGTGCTCTCCGGCTACCGCCGGGATGCTACCGTGCGCAGCGTCGGCGTCGGCTGGCGCGAAACCGCCGATGCCATCGAGGCGGCGAGGGTGCGCGCCGGCGCAACATGCGTGCTCACGCCCGATTACGGTACCACGGCCTGGCTCGCGTTCTACCTGCCGAAGGGTACTTGCGTCGCGCAGCAGGGCCAGCGCATCCGCTGGGTCAACATGCCCGAACCCGACGCCGCGCAACTCGCGGGCAAGATTCTGTATGTGTACGAGCCGCGGCGCGGCCAGACACCGTTTGCGAAGGAGCGGTTCGCGCGCGTCGAACGCGCCGGCGAGGTTCAGCGCAAGCGCGGCCCGCTGGTGATCGAGACCTATGCGCTGGATGTCCTGCAGGGGCCGAAGGGCGAGGTGTTCGACCGCTCTCCGCCGCCGGAATTGCGGTAGGACGACCTTCGAGCCGGTTATTCCGCAGCGTGCGGATGCGCGCCGTTCTCCATCGACCGATCCTCGCTTCGCCACAGCCACACGGTGAGCGAGCCGGACCTGCCGCGAATCTGCGCTTCGACGGGACCCTCAAGGCTGCCGGTTTTGAGACGGGCGCCTGTGCGTTCGGCCTCGACGCGCAACGTATCGCTCACCGCCAGCCTGACATCGTGCTGCGCAGCCACTTCCATCAGGCGGCTCGACACGTTCACGGTGTCTCCGGTCGCCGTGATGTGCTGATGGTTTCGGCCACCTAACCGGGAAGCGACGATCGGTCCGAAATGCGCGCCGATCTTGAAACCGATCCTTGTCGCAATCGAAGGCGGCAGGGTCTCGATCCAGCGTTCGGTCTTGATGCAGAGCGCGATCGAGCACTCGGCCGCGCGCGTCGCATCGTCGGCAGCTTCCGCCGGCAGTCCGAACAGGATCATGGCGCCATCGCCCAGGAAGCTCGTGACGATGCCGCCGCTTCTCGTGACCTCCCTGTCGACCAGCGCGTGAAACTCCTTCAGGAGTCCTCTGGTCGCTTCCGGGTCGAGCGTCTCGCTGAGCGCGGTAAATCCCGACAGATCGATGAAGACGACGGCGGCATTCTGCCGGACCGGTGCGAGCAGGAAGTCGGGGTTGCGGGTCAGCCAACCGCGAAGCGCCGGCGTCTGGAATTGTTCGAGCAGCTCGTTCTCCGCAGCGAGACGCTGCGCGCTTCGCCGGCCTGACCATAGCTGCAGGGAGCCGAACAGGATGACCGGTGGCGCGGCGGCCGCGATCGTGGTCGCCGCATCGAGCCATATCCCGTGCGCGAAAGCGACCGCGTTCGCCACCGCCCAGGTCAGCGCTACCGC